>NPID01002958.1_pt1 | contig 46008 bp, 35 predicted proteins | sample 8637491 | NCBI WGS metagenome assembly NPID01 (sample SAMN07420843, study PRJNA396082) | bioreactor metagenome | isolation source: sample BA6 brine-fed electro-methanogenic bioreactor BA | place: Japan: Kochi | collected 2016-06-14 | reverse complement strand
AACAAACAACAACGACAACTACACAAGCACCAGACACAACAGCACCTGTGTTTTTTGGGATAGATGATCGCACTCTTTATTTTGGCGATACTTTTGATCCGTTAGCTGGAGTTATGGCGATAGATGATACTGATGGTTCACTTACTTCAGCGATTGAAGTGACTGGTACAGTTAATCTTGAAGTTCAAGGTGTTTATGTTTTAACTTATACAGTTTCGGATGCAGCAGGCAACGAAACTGAAGTAGATAGAACTATTACTGTTTACGCTTCTAAATGGATTATACCTAATAGTGAATTTGATGTAAATGTAGCGTCAGCTGCAGAAAACAGAAATCATCCAACAGATTGGGGATGGCATGGTAATACAGGTACTATGACTGCTGAAATTTCTGATGGCATGGCTAAGATTAACATTCTTACAGTTGGTACAGTTACTTATGGAACACAGTTCTACTTATTAAATAGAACTATTGAACAAGGTAATACATACCGCATTACATTCAGAGTTAAAGCTGATGCACCTCGTCCATTACAAGTAGTTTTAGAAGCTGGTATTGGTGGTACACGTCAATTTGACTATACTTATGATATGACTACAGAATGGCAAGAAATTACTTTTGATCATTATCAATTCAATCCAACAATAGATGGAAATGGTAAATTTGCTTTCTTTGCAGGATTAATTAATGGTTCTGAAGTAGCAACTACTTATTACTTAGATTATGTAAGGGTTGAAGAAATTGAAACACCTTTAGATACAGAAGCACCAACTCTTATTGGAGTAGGACCGGTTGAAGTATTAGTAGGTACAGCATTTGACCCACTTTCAGGAGTTTCTTTCTTGGAAAACCAAGACTATAGTCTTACATTAGATGATTTAGTAGTTACTGGAGCTGATTTGGTAGATGTAAATACCCTTGGCGAGTACACAGTTAACTATGCATTAACAGATGCAGCTGGTAATACAGCTTCAGTTGATAGAACAGTTAAAGTGGTATCAGAAATCATGACTTCATCATTAGTGATAGTCAACGGTGATTTTGCTAAAGATCAATTAGTACCTTATCCGCAACCTGCAATGGATGGTTGGGGATGGCACGGAAGTGGATCATTCTTAACATTTATTCAAAACGGAATGGCTCAAATTGATGTTTATGATACTTGGAGATTGTTCTATGGTACTCAATTCTATGAACAAAATAGAGTTTTAACAGAAGGACAAACTTATTTAATTACATTTAGAGCTAAAGCAGATGAACCAAGATTGATTCAAGTTAATTTAGAATCATCAAGTATGACTAACGTCAGCATGTATTTTGAGTTAACTACTGAATGGCAAACATTTACATATGAATATGCACATACAAGTGCAACAGTTTCAAATGTTAAATTAGCTTTCTTTGCTGGTAATATTCATGGTTTATCAGCTCCGACAACAGTATATATTGATGATGTAACTGCTGGAGTTATTTCTGAACTCTCTGCTGATACAACAGCTCCACAAATTTGGGGATTAGAAGATTATGTTATTGTTCAAGGTTATAATTTTGATCCACTACAAACTGTAAAAGTTTACGATCATTATGATAAAGCATTAACTGTACAAGATATTGTTATAGTATCAAATGATGTAGATACAAACATTGTAGGAAATTATACAGTTGAATACTCATTAACAGATGCATCAGGTAATGTTGCAACATATACTCGTCAAGTAAGTGTTGTTGCTCCAGAAGATGCAGCAGATACAAGAATATCATTTATTGACGGTGATTTTGAAGCTGAAAATCCAGTTACAGACAGTGATAATAATCAAGGGTGGACTTTAAAAGGTAACGGTGGATTTAATCCATTAGAATTTGTAGCAGATAGAGGCGGAAAAGTAGCTAAAATTACTGTTACAGACGTTGGAACAATTCCTCATAGCGTTCAATTCCATCAAATGAATCAAGACGGATTTATCTCTGAAGCAGGAGCTATATACTCATTTACATTCTGGGCTAAAGCAGATGCAGCTAGAGATATAGCAGTTCAACTTCAAGAAAATGGTGGTTGGATGGTTCTTACTAATAAGACTGTTTCTATTACTGATCAATGGGCAGAATATGAAGTTATTTTAGTAAATCCTTATGTTGCTTTTGATAAAGTAAAAATTGGTTTCTTCTTCGGTTTAATTAGTGGAGAAACTCCAGCTAATAGTGTAGCAACTTCAATTTATATTGATGATGTTAACATCGAATTAATTGGTTATATGAAAGATGAAGTAGCTCCAAGAATATATGCACCTGATGCAGCAATAGAAGTTGATGGCACATTTAATCCAATGACTGGTGTTAAGGTTGGGGATAGTTCAAAAGTTCCTAATGTAGTAATTACAAGTGACACAGTAGGATTAGTAACTTATGATGCAGGATCAAAAACTTACACAGTTGATACTTCAGTTGCTGGTACTTACACATTAACTTATACAGTTACTGATATGTATGGTAACGAAACAGTTTATGACCGCGTATTAGTGGTTACAGATGGCAGTGAAACAACAAGTTTGAATGTTGTTAATGGAGATTTTGAAGTTGAACAACTTACACCTTATGCTCAACCTGCAGTTGATGGTTGGGGATGGCATGGTAGTGGATCTTTCCTAACATTTATTCAAAACGGAACTGCTCAAATTGATGTTTATGATACATGGAGATTGTTCTATGGAACTCAGTTCTATGAACAAAATAGAGTTTTAACTCAAGGTGAAATGTATCAAATTACCTTTATGGCAAAAGCTGATGAACCAAGATTATTACAAATGAATTTTGAAGCATCAGGTATGACAACTCATTCAGCATTCTTTGAACTTACAACTGATTGGCAAACATTTACTTATGAGTATTATCATGCAACTGAAACTAAAACTAATGTAAAATTTGCATTCTTTGCAGGAAATATTCATGGTGTATCTGCACCAACAACGGTATATTTGGATGATGTTGAAGTGAATAGAATTTATACCAAATCTCCAGATACTAGTGCTCCACAAATCTGGGGTGTAGAAGATTATTACATAGTTGAAGGATTTGATTTTGATCCGTTAATGGGCTTAAAAGTATATGATTATTATGATAAGAGTTTAAAGGTTGAACATATAGTCATAGTTTCTAATAATGTAGATACAAGTGACCCAGGAACTTATACTGTTGAATATTCATTAACAGATTCTTCAAGGAATACCGCTACTTATACAAGAACAGTTACTGTATTAGCATTAGCAGATGCAGCTGAGTCAAGAATCGATTTTATTGATGGAGATTTTGAAGCACAGACTGCTATTACAGATAGTGACAATAATCAAGGTTGGACTTTAAAAGGCAATGGCGGATATAACGCTGCTGAGTTCGTTGATGATAGAGGTGGAAAAGTAGTAAAAGTAACAGTTACAGATGTTGGTACTATTCCTCATAGTGTTCAATTCCATCAAATGAATCAACCAGGATTTGCTTCAGAAGCAGGCTCAATGTATTTATTAACATTCTGGGCAAAAGCTGATGTAGCAAGAGATATTGCTGTTCAATTACAAGAAACAGGTGGATGGACAGTCCTTACAAATATTACAGTATCAATTACTGGAGACTGGGCTGAATATCAAGTTGTTTTAGTTAACTCACAAAGAAGTTTTGATTCAGTTAAAATTGGTTTCTTCTTCGGTTTAATCGATGCTATGAATCCAGGAAATTCAGTAGCAACTTCAATTTATGTTGATGATGTAAATATTGAATTAATTGGATATATCAAAGATGAAGTAGCTCCAAGAATTTACGCTCCAGATGCAGAAGTTGCAGAAGATGCAGTATTTGATCCACTTGCAGGAGTTAAAGTTGGCGACTTTGCGAAAAAACCAGAAGTTGTTATTACAAGTACTACAGCTGGATTGGTTACATATGATGCATTAACAAATACTTACACAGTTGATACAAGTGTTGCTGGAACATATGTCTTAACATATACTGTTACTGATATTTACGGAAATGAAACAGTACACGAGAGAACTTTAACTGTAACAACAGTAGTAGAATAATTTAGTCATACTTCATTAAATTTTCATATAAGACATAACAGGCCTTCCATAATCAATCAGGCAGGTTAGACTTGCCTGATTGATTCTCTGTTATAGTCTGTGTTATTTGATTCATTAATGGAAAACCCTGTTGAATCATAAATTATCAAAAGAAGACGGGGAAGTTCCGTCTTTTGTTTTTAAGCTTGATTGACCAAGCTTAGTAATGATGGTACAATTAGTTATAAAATATTTGGTTTTTTAGGAGATTAAATGAGAAAGAATATCTATGATGTAGCTAGAGATATGAACCTTTCACCTGGCACAATATCTAAAATATTGCATAATAAAGGCAATGTTAGTGCTAAAACTAGGGAAAGAGTTTTAAACTATGTTAAGGAAATCGGTTTTGTTGCGGACTCTAGTGCCCGTATTTTAAAAGCAAAACGTAGTTCTACCTTAGGAATAGTATTTTCCGATATTGCCCATTTTGGATTAGAACATCCTTTCTTTTCTAGTGTACTTCAGCATTTTAAAAATTACGTTGAAAGATTTGGTTATGAAATAGTTTTTATTGTTAACCGAATTGGAGACCAAGAGTTATCATATCTTAAATGGTGTAAAGTTAAAAAGGTTGATGGGGTCTTGATTGTAACTGGAAATATAAATAAACCTAATATCATTGAACTAGTTAATAGTGATATCCCAGCTGTATCAACAGATATCGTGATGGAACATCTATACACAGTGATGTCAGATGATTATATGGGTGTTAAATTAGGCGTTAATTATGGAATCAAACTTGGTTTCAAGAGATTCGGTTGTATTACTGGTCCTTTAACTTCAAGAGCATATTATGAAAGACTTGCTGCTTTTCAAGATGCTTTAGAAAAGAACGGAATAAGTTTTGATGAAAATCTCTTTAGTGAAGCTGATTCATATGGTTTTACTGGTGGTTATAACGCAACTAAGAATTTACTTGCTAAGTCTAAAGAAATACCTGAGTTTATCTTTGCTTTTTCTGATGAACTAGCTTTTGGTGTGATTAGGCAATTAGAAGAATCAGGTTATCGGGTTCCAGAAGATATTTCCGTAATTGGCTTCGATGATTTATATTTTGCTAAAAGATTTACACCAGCCCTAACAACTATTCAACAAAACAAAGAAATGATAGGTGAGATTGCAGCAAAAAGACTGTTAGAATTAATTGACAGTCAAGAAAAAGAAGAATTAAAAGTTGAAAGAATTCCCGTTTCTTTAGTAGTAAGGGATTCGACTAAGAGTATCTAAGTGACTAATTAATTAATAGAAGTAAATTTTCGGAGGAAAATATGAAAAAAATAATTTTTGTTTTTTCGTTTGTGTTTTTAATGTTGATATCAATAAGTTGTGGGATGGATACAACAACCACCACCACAACTACAGCAACAACATCAACATCAAATTCTACAACTACAAATACAACTAGCAGTACAACAACACAAACTACAAGTTCAAACAGTACAAGTAGTTCAACTACTACAGAAGGTTCAGGAGAAATAACTTTATCATATGCTGATTGGGGTAACCAAGAAATAAATCAAGTTTTAATTGACGCTTTTATGGAAAAATACCCTCATATTACTGTTGAGTTAAGAACTGATATTGGCGGAAGTGGTGGCCAATTCACAGGTAATTTAATCAACGCTATGGCGGCTGGATTATTGCCTGATGTTTTTGCGATTGATAATGTTCCTACAGGATACGCTAATGGTATGCTAATGGATATCAAAGAGTATTGGGATAATGATGAAGAAACACAGTATGTTTATGATAATATAGCTGAAACTGGAGTTTTTGGTGGGAAAAGATATGCATTGCCATCATTCCAGTTTATCAAAGGAATCTATATTAATATCTCTTTATTTGAAGCATATAATATTGATTTACCAGATAAGGACTGGACATATGATGAATTTATAGCTTTAGCTAGAGAAATCAGACAAGTTGGTAAAAATGACCTTATTTATGGGATTGATCCATGGTATGGGTCATTAGATTTTGAAACAACTTTCCCAATGCAAGATGCAGTGGATGTTGGTTATAACACTTGGGATGGACAGCGCTTTAATTTTACTTCACAAGCTTGGATAGATGCTTATAATTTAAAGTTAGATTTAATGGAAGAAAGAGTAGTTGCTGATTATACTGAAGAAGAACTTGAGATAATTGGTGACATTTGGCCTTGGTTTGAAGGTTTAGTAGGTATGAAGATAGATGGTTCATGGAATCTTTGGATGATTGATGATATGTTCGCATCAAATGGAATGGAAGTAGGTTTTTGGCCATACCCTGGAGGATCAGCTGGTCAGTTTCCACCTACTATTTTAGATTTTCTTGTTGTTTCATCTTTAACAGAACATCCTGAAGAAGCTTATATGCTAGCTAAATGGATGAGCTTTAGTGAAGAAGGTTGGTTAATAAGACTAGCAGAAATGAAAGATAGAGGAGATTTATACTTAGATAGATATCCAATATCTGATTATACTGAAGTTTGGAATGAAATAGATTATTTTATTGATTATGTTGAAGGTTTAAGAGAAAATCTTGAATTGTTAGAATATGGTAAACCAGATACAGATAAATGGTTACCAGGATATAAACAGTTTTGGGAATGGGTTGGTAATGAAGAAAATGATTACTGGACCAGGATTAATGAAGGTTTAGTAACACCTGAGGTCTTTGCTTCTGAATGGGAAACTCAAATCAATTTAATGATCCAACAAGCAATAGCTGAATCTGAATAACGATAATAACATCGATATTTTTAAATAAACAGGAGGCTCTTCTTGTTAAATCCTACTTTTAAGTGTCGAAACTTAATAAAGAAAACTATCTTAGTAAGTATGCTTATTTTTTTTACTATGGTTCTTTATGGATGCAATCGGAATACTCTAGTAAAAGATATTTTAAATAACCAGGAAATTATTGCCCATGCGGGTGGTGGACTTGATGAAATGACATATCTCAATGTCCAAGATAGTATAGCAGAACATTATGCTTTAGGAACTAGGTTGTTTGAATATGATTTTGCTTTTTCATCTGATGATTACTTGATTGGTATCCATTACTGGGAGTCATATTTAATTGGTGAAGGCTATTCTTTTGAAAACAGGATGAGTTTAGCTGACTATGAGAATACTTTAATTGCTGGTGAGTATGTTGGTATTACTTTTAGTAATTTGTTAAAACTTATGAATGATGAATATCAAGATATAGTAATCATTATGGATACAAAAGAAGCTGATATGGAGAAGTTTTATGAAGCTGTTGTTGCCGAAGCAACAGCTATCAATATAGATTTACTAGAAAGAGTTGTTCCGCAAATTTATAATGAAGAGATGTATGATGTTCTTGAAGCTATCTATTCTTTTGATTCTTATGTATATACTTTATATAAAACAAATGCAACCAATGAAGAGGTTTATGATTTTATTGCAAAACATAAAAAAATTAGAATACTCACCGTAAGTACTTCGAGAGTGAATTTTATGATTGAAGAAGAAGGTTACATTGATTCAGTTCATAAGTTAAATAGGAAGATTTTTGTTCACACGATCAATGATTTTGATTTAATCAATTATTATAAAGATAGTGAGATCGATGGGTTTTATTCTGATTTTATCACTCAAAGTGATATGGAAAACTTAAAAGCTACAAGTAAAGAATAGTATAAATAACAATAAAAAGAACCTGTATATTTCAGCTTGGTATAAACCAAGTTATTTTACAGGTTTTTTTCGACTAATTTAACTACTGTTTCTAATTACAAAACTTTAATGTTATAATAGATATTAATATAGTAAATCCATAAGGAGGCAACATGAAAAGGAAAATCTTATTATTCTTTTCCATTCTAATTCTAGGCTTTGTTTTATTAGGATGTGATTTATTAGGAAATACATCAACGACTTTATCAAGTTCTACGACTGATTCCTCTACCACATCTAGTACAACAGCTGTCTCTGAAACCAGTTCAAGTACAGCGGATTTTCGACTAGATATTATTGAAACTGAGTGGGATGTCATTCTTGCTTTGTTGCCAATGGAAATATCTAGTGATTTTAACTTGCCACAAAGCACTAATCCTTTATTGGATATTGAATATAGACTTAATGATGTTGTTTTAGAAAGCGGAGTGCTTTCTTATGAAAAAAATCCTTATGACCTTTTGTTAGAGCTGCAGATTATCTTTAGGTATGATGATTATACTCTAACAAAAACTCATGAGATTACTCAAGTTTTGGATGAAGAAACCTATCAAAACACTCAGATTGATTTGATTTTTGATGAAGCCTTTAATCAAATTAGCACAAAAATACCTAATGTTATGGCTTCGGATTTAACCTTACCGAAGATTAATATTTTAAATGTGTCAGTTGAATATGAAACAGAAGAACTAAAGATTTTTCACAATCGGTTATTACTTGATTTTAATGATATCAGCAAAACTGTATTTATTACAGTAAGAGTAAGTTATAAACAGGAAACAAGAGAAATGATTATTCCTGTAATAGTAAGTTCCTATCATGATTTACCAAGAATTCCTGAAATTAGGATAAACACAGATTATAATGCAGAAATTACTAGTAAGGAAGTTTATACTAATGGTAATTTATCTTTGACCGTGTTTGGTATAAATCAAACCCCAATAATAGAGCTTGAAGAAGCTGAAATGAAAATTAGGTTAAGGGGAAACTCAACTTTATATATGCCAAAGAAATCATATAAAATTAAATTTGAAGAAAAAACGACAATGTTATCTGATTACGAAGAAAAAGATTGGGTTTTACTAGCTAATTTTTCTGATCAAACCTTAATTAGAAATTACTTGGCATTTAATATGGCGAGAAAACTAGATTTTGATTTTACACCAGCCGCTAAGTTTGTTGATCTTTTTATTAATGATGTTTTTCAGGGGAATTATCTATTAAGTGATCAGATTGAAGTTACCAATGATCGGGTTGATATCGAAGAAAAATCTGAGGATATTGATACAGGATACTTGCTTGAATATGATCGCGGTTTGTTTAATGTGGGACTTGAAGAATCAGGCGAGAATTACTTTCTAATTGAAGATGTTCCATTCGTGATTAAATCGCCAGATTGGGAGGATTCTCATTACTCAACAAACCAAAAACAATTTATTGTTGATTATATGAACTTAGTCTATGATACAATTACAAGTCAAGAAGACTATTCACACCTTATTGACGAGGCTTCATTCATTGATTGGTTCATAGTCAATGAAGTTTTTAAAAACGTTGATTCTGGTTATTCAAGTGTTTATTTCTATAAGGATAAAGGTGAAGTATTAAAGATGGGCCCAGTCTGGGATTTTGATTTATCTTCTGGTAACCCTGGTCATCTTGATGAATCTTTAAGAGGTCCGACAGGATGGTATACCTCAAGGGTTGATAAAAATCTATTCTTCTTTTATTTAATGGAATACGATTCATTTAGACAGAGTTTGAAAGCACGTTGGAATGAAGTATATGATGATGTGATATATAGTCTATTAGGTGAAATCTATGAAGCTAGTGATTCTATTACTTACTCAAGATATCTTAACTTTGAATTATGGGATGTGATTGGAGAAAATGAAGAATGGTATACTGCACCTGAGATTCTTGCGCTTGAGACTTATGAGGAACAGGTCTGGTTTTTATATGATTATTTAGAAAACAGAATATTTTGGTTAAACCAAAAAATTAATTATTTTTAAAAGATTTATATCGTTATGTTTGCGAGGCATTTATGAAAGTGATTAATAAGATTGAAAAACATAATTGGTTTATTAGATTAATTAAGTTTATAATTAGAAAAATAAGAACAGCTCCACAACTAATTTTTAGTGAAGAAGAACTGCCTTGTGAAGCGATTTATATCGCAAATCATAGTGGAGCTGCTGGTCCTTTAACATTAAGTGTTTATTTTCCCGTCGTTTTAGTACCTTGGGGCGCTTATCCAATGACTAGGAATTATATTAGTAGATGGAAATATTTATATAATGTTTTCTATCGACAAAAGTTAAAGTATTCTAAACCAAAGTCATTCTTACTAGCAACCTTATTTGGTATTATCTCTAAACTACTTTATACTGGTGTAAGCTTAATACCAACTTACCCTGATATTAGATTAAAACACACAATCAACGAAAGTATTGCGCATTTAGATAATCATAATTCTCTGCTGATATTTCCTGAAGATAGTACAAATGGTTACAATCAAGTGGTAGACTCTTTTCATTCTGGATTTGTTTTTTTAGCAGAGAAGTATTATAGTAAAAGACAAGTTCATATTCCAATTATTCCTGTTTTATATAATCAAGAAGAACAGAAGATAATAATAGGCAAACAATACATTTTGCCAGATTTTAAAAAAATTAAAGATCGGAAGACTTTAGCCGATGAATTCAGAAAAATACTTAATAGTCTAAAATAGGACTATTAAGTTTGATTGAGGGACAATAATGAAATATTTTGTTATTAGTGATATACATTCACATTATGATCAAATGATAGATGCTTTAGAAAAGAACGGGTATAGCGAGGATAATGAAAATCACCATTTGTTAGTTATCGGTGATGTGTTTGATCGTGGCGAACAAGCTGTAGATGTTCTTGAGTATTTATATAGATTATCTTGTGAAAAGAAAGCAACTATTATCGTGGGAAATCATGATTTGTTTTTACTGGAGTTTCTTGAAGGAGATATCCTTTCTGCATATTTTAATATTGAACATAATGGATTTGGCAAGACACTTGAGTCGTTATCTGGAAGAAGTATTGAAGATGCTGATCTAGAAGAAATTAGAAGATATATTATACAGAATTACCCATATTTAAGCTCGTGGATTGCTTCTTGGCCGTATTATCTTGAGATTGGTGAGTATGTGTTTGTTCATGGTGGTATCGAAGGTGATAATCCAAACTGGAAAACAACTCAAGCAAAATATGATTTAGTCTGGAGTCACGAGCATACACAACCAGATCTACCGGGAAAGATTGTCGTAGCTGGTCATACGAGAATTCCCACAGTAAAGTATAAAACCAATGACTATAAAGCCTTATTTAATGAACATCCTGAAGTTTTTGATATTTTGTATTTAGAAAATAAGATTTTAATCGATCGTTTTGTTGAAGTTTCTAATGAAATAAACATTTTAATTTTAGATTTATAAAATATAGAGGTTAGTATTATGATAAGAAAACTAAAAGAGTCCGATAGACTTGAAGTATTAGCGTATTTAAATCAAGAACCATCATACAATATCTTTCCTATTGGAGACATTGAAACCTTTGGCTTTGATAAGGATTTCCAAAGAGTTTATGCCGATATTGATGAAAATAAAAAGTACTTAAGTGTCTTTTTGCGTTATAAAGAAAATGGAATTTTTTATACTCATCTTGAGAGTTTTAACTTGAATTATTTACCAGTATTTCAGGAAGATCCCTTTGATTTTTTAAGTGGTAAAACAAGTGTTTTATCAATGGTTGAACCATATTTAAAAGATTTTACAAAAAAGCAAATGAACTTTTGTAAAGCTACAAGATTAAATGAGCCAATTGATAATCATGGCTTTACGATTAAAAAGTTAGTAACTGAGGCTGAATGTTATAAACTTCATGATTTGATATCACAAATTAGTGAGTTTACTTCGTTTCATGAAGATCCAGAAAAATATGTTTCTAGTAAAATGAGTTCTTTAGCTATGGGGATGACTCTATATTTAGAAGAAGATAACAAAATGATTGCCACTGTTGCAACCACTGCAGAAACAACAACTAGCGCAATGGTAGTTTCAGTAGCGACAGATCCTTTATATAGAAATAGAGGTTTAGCGACAGTTCTAATGAAGGAGTTAATGAGGATTTATCTTTATGAGAAGAAAAAAGAATTATGTTTATTCTATGACAATCCTAGTGCAGGTAAGATTTATTTACGGTTAGGATTTGAGTATCTAGGTTCATGGGATATGTTTAAGAGAGCAAAAAAAGTCGAGAAATAAAAACTTGAGTTCTTTATAATTGTAAATGAGGTAAATTCCATGAATGATGAGCATATAAAAATTGTGTCTAAGATACAAGAACATCTTAATAACCATCTGCAGGAAAGAATCACTCTATTAGATTTAGCAAATTTGGTTAATTACTCACCTTATTATCTTTCGAGAATTTTCAAAGAAGCAACAGGTTATTCCCCTTTTGCTTATATAAGAAAGTTAAGATTAACTGAAGCAGCGAAGATTTTACGAGATGATCAAACAAAAGTTCTAGACATTGCATTGGATTTCTTTTTTGATTCTCATGAAGGCTTCACAAGAGCTTTTTCTAAACATTTTGGGGTAAACCCTAAAGAGTATCAAATGAAACCTCGACCAATAAAATGGTTTATGCCAAACAATATCATGGGTTACCATCTTTATCAGAAAAGGAAGGAATCAAACGTTATGCAAGAAACAACTACTATTTTTACTCAAGTAATTGAAAGACCGAAAAGAAAAGCGTTGATAAAACGTGGAATTAAAGCAAAGGGGTATTTTCAATACTGCGAAGAAGTCGATTGTGAAATTTGGGGATTATTATTGTCTGTCAAAGAAGCTTTATATGAACCCGTAGGTATGTGGTTACCGGAAAAAATGATTAAGCCAGGTACCTCAATGTATGTACAAGGTGTAGAAGTCCCTGCTGATTACTCAGGTGAGATACCTGAAGGATGGGATTTGATTGATTTAGAACCTTGCTTATATCTAGTTTTTCAAGGTGAGCCGTATGATGATTCTGAGTTTGAAATTCATGTATCTAAGGTAATGAAAGCTGTTGAAAAATTTAATCCTTCACCATATGGTTATGCTTGGGATGAAGAAATAGCACCGAGAATCCAACTTGAACCACTTGGAGAACGTGGTTATATTGAAGCAAAACCAATTAAACCGATTAAATAAATGTTAAATAAGTAATTAAGAACCTAGTCGCAAAACCGATTAGGTTCTTTAATTGAATATTGATATATTTATATCTTTATTTTGTTTGTAAGAAATAATTGATGTTTTTCAAATAAAACTGTGTTATAATAATTACGAAAACGTTTTCGTTTTAAAATATATTTCAAAGAGGGATGTTATGAAAAAAAAATTATGGGTTTTTACTACATTAATTACTTTGATCTTCTTGTTAGTTGCTTGTGGTGGAGAGACTACTCTTTCTACAAGTGATACCACATCATTAACAACAGCGACAACTTCGACAAATACAACTAGTGATACTACAAATAGCATAGATACAACAACAACTACAGCAACTACAGCAACAACAGCTACAACAACAGAAATTATTGTAGAAACACCATCAATAAGTGAAATTATTGGGTTGGAGGATATTACTCATGTAGTTAATGAGTATTTTTCACCACTTAAAGGTGTGACAATTTTAAATCATGATGGCGAAGATATTACTAAGTTACTTAAAGTAGAAGGATCAGTTCATTATGGTGAAGTAGGAACTTATAATTTACGATATAGACTTGATTATGGTGACAGCTTTCTTGATGAAACAAGAGTAGTTAGTATTGTTGATGGAACAATTTCACGAGAAGTTAATAGTCGTGATACGATAAACGAACCTCTAATAATGTTAGAAGAAGGAAGTTATCGAGTTGGAAATGCTCCTGAGATTTCTCATCCGATAACACCAATGTATATAAATGATGACTTGTTATCAAAAGCAGTTCCTTCTAATGGTTGGTGGACACAGTTACTAGTTCAAAACTATGGTGGGGGAAATGGAATATATACAAACCCTTTAAGATCAGCATTTAGTAATCAAGGTGTTGAGATAACAAATCCTGGTAGTGGTTTTGTACAATACTGGAATCCAGAAGGATATAATACTATGGCTAATTTTTCTTTAGCTTTACCAGATATGTTTGTAAAAACTTCTAGTTTAAACAACGATTATCAAACATTCGTCATTGATTACAGTGATACTACAGTAACTGTTGCGATGAGAAATGTTGGAAGTCCAATCGACCAGATGGTAATGACCTATGCGCAAGGATCACCTTTTGTTTTTGCAGAAGTTGCGGACTCGGAAAAAGCATATCTTACTTTAGCAAGTAATGGAGTAGCTGGTTATGAGTTTTATGATTTGAATAACAATTTAATTAATGGTAATACTTTTGTAGGAGATGGATTAGTTGTTAGATTAATTCAAAAGCATGTTGGTTATGTTACTTTTAGACCGAGTAATGTAGGTCAACCAATTTATAGTGATCGTTACTTTCTAGTTAGTCTACCGGCTGGGTCTGAAGTTGATTTATCTAGTAAGAATCACCCTGGCGGATTGATTAATCACTTATCATTTGATCTTAATTCAGAGAATTATTTCTCAGTAGCTGCAATAAATTCTTTATCTGAAGCTGAGTATTATCATAACTATGCTTATAACAGAAGTTTAAAGGGGACAGTAGATTTTAATATAGATGAGGAACTTAGTGTTGTAAATACTTATTACGACCAAACTATCCAAAATTTGAATTCAAGTGATGAATTCTTTGCTTTACAGTTCTTAATGCCTCATCATTATCAAAATAGTGAAGTGGTTTTAACCGATAAGGTTTTTAATACCGTTAGAGGAGAACTTAGATTAATGCGCGGTAATAGTTTTAGTACTAGTTTAAGCTTTAATGGAGTTGTGCCAGCTTTCGCTTTACCCGATAATTTAGAGTTTGATGAGTCAGAACTAAATGACTACTTAAATGATTTAGATTCAAGAACAAGTATAGATGATGAAGAAAACTTTCTTAATGCAGAGGGACCATATTGGAATGGTAAGGCATTATATCCTCTAGCTCAAGGTTTGATTATGGCTGATCAAGTTGGTAATGAGAATCTTAAAATGAGCTTTATTGGTAAGTTGAGATATCTTTTAGAAGATTGGCTAACTTATTCATCAACAACAGATGAAAAATACCTTTATTATAATGAAGACTGGGGAACTGTATATTACTCAAATAATGATTTTAATACAGCCACAGAATTAAGTGATCATGCTTTTACACATGGATACTTAATTTATGCAGCTAGTATTTTAGGAATGTATGATAGATCATTTGTTTATGAGTATGGTGGTTTAGTAGAAATGTTAATTAATGATGTTTCTTTTGCGAATAGAGACGAGTACGAATTTGGCTATTTAAGAGCTTTTGATAAATGGGCTGGACATACTTGGGCTCATGGGTTTGGCACATTTGCTGAAGGAAACAATATCGAATCATCTAGCGAAGCTATCAGTTCTTGGGTTGGAGTATATCTTTGGTCACTAAACACAGGTGATGAAAGAATGAGAGATGCTGCTATCTATGGTTTTGTCCACGAAGTCTCATCAGCTAAAACTTATATGTTTGATTATTCAGAGACGATTTTCCCGGATAATTATAATCAATATGCTTTAGTAGCAGGGATGATATGGGGAGGAAAATACGATTATGCAACTTGGTTTGGCGCTAATCCTACTTTCATTTATGGTATTCAGTGGTTACCAAATGGCGAGTATATTTCTAATTATGCTTTAAATGATGAAGAAAGAGCTTATCTTACTAAAGTTTATAACAAATATTTGAATGCTAAAAACGGTGAAATTGATACATGGTATGCCAATATGTGGAGTATTCAAGCTCTAATCGACTCAGATCTTGCTTTACAACAATTTGATAAAGATAAGATTTTAAATGATGATTATCCAAGTGATTTAGCACAAACTTATTATTTGCTAAATGCAATTAATTATTATGGTGATCGATCTAATGAATACACAATGATTGTAAATGATAAGGTTTCATCTTCAATTTATATCAATGAAAGCGGAGATGTAGTTGCAAATATTTGGAATGCTAGTGAAAATGAAGTTACGGTTATCTTTGTAAATCCTTTAGGAGAAACGATAGAAATTAACGTAAACGGTAATTCTTTAACTAGTAGAGTTCTTAATTAAATTCAAAAGATAACTTTTCGGAGTTATCTTTTTTTAAGCAAATTAATTGCTATAAAATACCCTTAGGGGTATAATATATGTGACAAGTTAGAGTTTAAGGAGAGAAATAAATATGAAATGTGATAATGCCTTAAAGAATAGAATTAAAAGAGCTCAAGGACAAATGCAAGGTGTCTTAACCATGATGGATAACGATAAAGCATGTATGGATATATTAACTCAACTAAAAGCAATTAGATCTAGTATAGATAAAACAATCGGTTTATTAACGACTCAGAACTTAATTGAAACAATCGAAAATGATTTACAGATTAAATTGGCTAATATCGATGAAGCGGTAGATTTAATCATTAAGGGTAAATAAAAAGGGGATGATATTATGTTTGACTTTAATATCGAAAAAAATAACGATGATTCAGATTTTTTAAAGGTCGATGTTTGGGACCTGTTGATTGTTGGTGGTGGACCTGCGGGAATGAATGCTGGATTATATGCACAAAGAAAAGGTCTGTTGTGTGGGATTGTCACAAACGAAACTGGCGGACAATTAAATAACACCAGTATAGTAGACAACTATTTTGGATTCACTTTAATAGAAGGTCCCAAGCTAGCAGAAGCTTTTTTAACGCATGTTGAGAATTTAGAGATTCCTTTGTTAAAAGGAGCTAAGGTGTTATCCATTACTAAAGACAATCAATATTTTTATCTTGCTTTAGATAATGGAAAAAACTTAAGAAGTAAGACAGTTTTAATAACTACAGGAGGTTCACCAAGAAAATTAAACATTCCGGGAGAAGAAGAGTTTTCTAATAAAGGGGTTACTTACTGTGCTACTTGTGATGGACCATTCTTTAAAGATAAACACGTAGTAGTTGCTGGTGGTGGTAACTCTGCAGTTGAAGGAGTTATTGATTTAGTACCATGGGCAAGCAAGATTACGATTGTTCATCGTAGTAAGTTCCGTGCTGATGAAGTTTTGTTATCAAGGCTAGCCGAAATTAAGAACCTAGAAATTCATTTGGAAACTCAGATTCTATCAGCTTATGGGGATGATTTCCTTGAAGGTATAACAGTTTTAGATAAGAAGACAAATGAGATAAAACAAATTAAAACTGATGGTCTATTAATTGAAATAGGTACAATACCTAATAGTTATCTTGTAAAAGATTTAGTAAAGTTGAATGAGCAAAACGAAATAATTGTTAATGAAGATCAAATGACATCATTACCTGGGTTATTTGCTGCAGGCGATGTTACAACCCAACCATATAAGCAAATAACCGTATCTACAGCTGAAGGTGCTAAGGCAGCCCTTGCAATAAAACAGTATTTAAATAAAAAAATATAAAGGAGATTATAAAAATGGCAGAATTATTAAATAAAGAAGTAAGAAAGCAGATTAAAGAGGTTTTAACAGCTATGGTGAAACCGATAAAAATGGTATTATTCACTCAAGTAGGTGTATGTAATACTTGTAAAGAAACCAAACAGTTATTAGAAGAAGTTTCTCAATTGAATGAAAAAATAAAAATCGAAGAATTTGATATCAAAAAAAATAATGAAGAAGCAAAAAAGTATAATATAGAATTAACTCCAAGTTTTGTTATTCTAGATGAAAATAATGAATACTCAGGAGTAAAGTTTAATGGCATACCTGCAGGGCATGAAATAAATTCATTCTTATCCGCAATTCTTTATGTATCTGGTATTGATCTAGGTTTAGATCAAAGCTTAATTGAACAAATTAGGAAGATTGATAAACCTGTTAATTTGAAAGTATTTATTACTTTAAGTTGTCCACATTGTCCAGGAGCAGTGCAAAAAGCACATATGTTAGCCTTACTAAATAAGAATATTGAAGCAGAGATGGTTGAAAGTCAAACTTTTATGGATTTATCTAGAAAGTTTAAAGTATCTGGAGTTCCAAAAATCATAATTAATGATAAGTTAGAATTGTTAGGGAATCAGCCTATTGAATCGTTTTTAACAGAAATTAACAAGATATAATATAAAAAAGCAAGGAGGATTATACAAAATCCTTCTTGCTTTAAAAATATAAAATTAGACTTTTAAAAGCGGTTTTTTAATGGTATAATTTTGTATATGGAATCATAGCTCAGTGGGAGAGCACCTGCTTGACGTGCAGGGGGTCGGGGGTTCAAATCCCTCTGGTTCCACCACTAAAAAATGAAATAGCTTCCGAAAATGAGAGAAATAGTACACTAAAAATACTTCTCTAATTAAGGAAGCTTTTTATATTTTGAATAGGTTTATAATAAATTAAACACAAATAACGGCATATCCGGATGAACAAAAATTGATTACAAAGCGATAGTTTATAATATAATCGAAATCGCGCTTGAAAAAGTTATTAATTTCGAGTATAATCTAAATAGAGGTGGTAATATGGTAAGAAGAGATAGTTATATAAATGAATTATTAAAATATAAAGATAAACCAATCATTAAGATATTGACTGGGTTAAGGCGGGTTGGAAAATCAGTCTTAATAGATTTGTTTATTGATGAATTATTCAACCAAGCTGTTGGAAAAGAACATATTTTAAAACTTAATTTTGAGCTTCCAGAAAATTTCAATATCCAAGATTTTAATGATTTGTCAAATAGAGTGATGACTTGGAGTGAAGGAAAATCAGGTAAGCTATATTTATTCCTTGATGAAGTTGGAAGAGTAGAGAACTGGGAAAAAGCCGTTAATGGATTTCATGCATTAAATAATTTTGATATATATGTGACTGGATCTAATGCAGACTTGCTATCTTCAGATTTATCAACTTATTTAGCTGGACGATATATTGAAATTCTTGTTCATCCCTTTTCATTTAAAGAGTTTAAAGAATTAAAACCTAAAGCGTCATTAAGGGAATATATTATATTCGGTGGAATGCCTTCAATAACTACTTTTGGATTTGATTATGATATATCGATGAATATTTTAAGGGACCAATTTAAATCAGCGGTACTTCAAGATGTTATTCAAAGAAATAGCATAAGAAATACAGTTATCTTAGAAAGATTAATAGAATATGTTTTTAGCAACACTGGAAAAACTTTTTCAGCTTTATCAATATCTAAATATTTGAAATCTCAAAGAATGAATGTTTCTGTTGATACTATATTAAGCTACCTAAGTATTATTACAAATGCTTTTTTAATTTATAAAGTTAAAAGAAATGATTTAATAGGCAAGTCAATTCTAAAAACTGAAGAGAAATACTATATTGCTGATCAAGGTATTCGCGAAGCGATTATCGGAAACAATGAGAATATAATAGAAATGTTATTAGAAAATATTGTTTATATTGAACTTTTGAGAAGAGGATATACTGTCTCCATTGGTAAAGTAAACAATCAAGAAATTGATTTTGTAGCAAAAAAAGGGAAATTAACTAAGTATTACCAAGTTTGTTATATTATGGAGTCTGAAAAAACAAGAAATAGAGAATTTAGTGTATACGAAGATATAAGAGATAATTTTGACAAGTATGTGTTATCTATGGATAATGTTGATTTCTCACAAAATGGAATTATTCATTTGAACATTGAAGATTTTCTATTAGAACAGTTTAGTTTTGAACGAAAAAACTTATGAAAAATTACTATATTTGATGGTTCATATGTAGTGGTTGATAACTATACAAATGCTGTAATACAAATAAGCGATATATATAATCCGAATTGGGTGCCTGATAGTACTATAGAAAATCCAATTACCCCAAATGAATAATTTAAATCATTAAGGAGGAAAATATGAAAGGAATAGACAAAAGATTCCTAGATTTAGGGATTAGACGCAACAATTTATTACTTTTTAATAAAGATAATGCATTAGTTATAATTGAGCAGTGCAAAATAATGCGATTAAGAATTTTCGGTATTGATGCATTTCATTTAGATTCTAAGTGGATTCAACCGTTTTCTGAGTTTAGTTCTGACTATTCAAATATTAAGTCTATGAAAACAACTTGGGAAATGGCAAAAGAACATATCATGAAAGTCTCAACTTATGATAATGACTTAGTATATGAAATTGATTTTGATACGTATTAAAAAATCAATAATAAGAATCCTATTTTTGGAACTCACAGATTTTACTTACATACATTGAACCTATGTTTTGCTAGTAAAGAGTGTAACTTTATGGTCTTCACAGCTTACATTCTGGTAAAAAATGCATTATTGACTTCTATTGACATGTGATGCAATCCAAAATTCATCTGTCGCCAGTCCGACTGGGGCTCAAACCATTTCAAATAAAATACTAAACTACCCAATTCAGAATGGGCACAATTTACAAAATCAATTCGATATATGATGGTTTAGTTGCTACTATTTTAATTATTTTAAGAAATATTGCAAGGGTCAAGACAAGGGTCAAACTTATTTTGAAAGTGTATAAAACATCTAAATATAGCGATAGATTAAGAGTGGGTTAATCTGCTTGACGTGCAGGGGGTCGGGGGTTCAAATCCCTCTGGTTCCACCATATAAAATTGAAATAGCTTCCAAAAGTTGGAGATATGGTATACTAACCATACACCCTGATGAAGGAAGCTTTTTATTTTTTTTTAACTTAATACTGCAAAAGCTCTTTTCTGTCAGATAAATAGCAATAAAACAGGTATTCTGCAGTGAAAAAAAATAGAATAAGTTCCGTATAAAGAACAGTAATTCGTATTTACAAACAATAATCATTTTGCTATAATAAAGATAGCGTTTACACAAAAACCCGGAGGTTTATATGTTAAAAAAAATATTACTAAGTTTTTTAGTGGTTTTTCTATTTATAGTTGCTGTTGGAGGTTGGATGGCAGTCGATTTTTTTAGAAACGATAAGATTGATAAAGAGCCTTCAAGACCTGAGACAAGTCTTAACACTAATATTGATCAAGTGTTATATGATTTAGAAGAGGGAAATATTCCGGATTACAATATTATTACTACAACTATGCAATATGTTGACGGAAGGTATGATGTAAGTGATTTTAGATTACAATCAACCACAAGAATTCTTTACGAGCATGCTGATAAGGTCCCACAGTTATATCTTGACGATATTAAAGATACTGTTATAAGCTTTAAGTATTGGATGGACCAACCAGGGGATGACTCAATGTGTTTTTGGAGCGAGAACCATCAGTTACTATTTGCAACTTCAGAGTATCTTCTAGGTTTATATTATGCTGATGAAGTATTTACCAATGACGGTTTAACTGGAACTGAACATAGTCAATTAGGTAAGGCTAGAGTTTTAACATGGTTAGAACAACGCTGGCTATATGGCTTTACTGAATTTTTTAGTAACACCTATTATGTTGAAGACATTGCTCCATTATCAAATTTGATTGATTTTGCTCCTGATGAAGAAGTAAGAATAAAAGCCAAGATTATTCTTGATTTATTGCTTTACGATTTGTCTTCACAATCATTTAAAGGCACCTTTACTTCTGTATCTGGAAGAATGTATGAAAATGGTAAAAAGTATCCGGATAAGCAAAGTATGAGAACAGTAGCTGAATCTTACTTAGATTATGAAGTTGGTTCTGATAGAATTGGTATGGATTTAAACTTCATCTATATTAATGATTATCAAGTTCCTGAAGTTTTTAAAGAAATAGGTCATGACGAGAGTGAAGTTATTATTAAAGCATCAAACGGCTTAGATTTAACTGAATTAAAGTCTAGAGATCTTATTGGTTTAGAAGACAATCAAATCATGATGCAATGGGGAATGGAAGCATTCACAAATCCTGAGATAATTACAAATTCGATGAAATATATCAATAAGCATGGAATGCTGACAAATGAGTTTTTAAACGATTTTAAAATGATAAATATTACTTTTTTACGAGAACTTGGATTCTTACCAGCTGTTTCTAGATTGTTAAACCCAAAAACTAATGGTGTAGCTATTCAAAGAGGTAATTCATATACATATAAAAACGAAGATTTCTTCATGGCTACTTTGCAAAACCATCATCCTGGTGAGTTTGCTGATCAGCAACATGTTTTTACCGTTTCTCTTAGCCCGAGTGTAACAGTTTTTCACCAACATCCAGCCAAGGCGCTTGGAGAAGGCGCTCTTTCTAATAGTCCAGGTTATTGGGTTGGTTATGGTAGATTCCCTCATAGTGTACAAGATGAAGCTGTTAATTTGAGTATCTATAATCTACCTGATAAAACTGGGTTTATGGAAAATAGAATTTTTAACTTTACTCATGCATATTTTCCAACAACTTTGTTTGATGACTACTCAATTGAAGGAAGATATGCTTTTGCTAAAGTTGGCGATACATTTGTCGCCTTAATCGGATTGAATGATTTATATCTAGGACAGGATATCTTAGATACTTCTATAACAAGTACTGATGATTTAATCCAAGATGGGCAAACTACTTATTGGATTACAGAAGTATCGAGCATCGCTAAAGATAGCAGTTTCCAAGCTTTCATGAATAGAATAAAAAGTTATGATGTTAGTTTTGATGAGGAAAATTTAAAACTAACATATTCTAGTGAGAAAACCCACGAACTTAGCTATAAAGGCGATTATTTAGTCAACAGTGTTTTAATGGATTTAGAGTACAAACGAATTGATTCTCCTTATGCAGTAATTGATCGTGAAGCATTGACTATGACTATATCTTTTAATGGAGAAACATTATATTTAGATTTTTATAATCTAGAAAGAAGAGAACAGTAATGGATTTATATGAAAAGATAATACAATTAAGTAAAGATACAATGATTAGGTATAACCCAGAAAAACTTAAATGGATGTGGGGAGAAGCGTTGTTAATGCATAGTTTTGGTTTATTGCAAAGTCAAAATAAAGATATTCATTATTTTGATTATATTAAACAATATGTTAATTCTCATATAAGCAAAGGATATAGAGTTGATCAAAGTGATACTTTAGCACCTGCATTAGCAGCTTATTACTTAGAGAAAATTGAACCAAATCCTAAGTATAAAGAAATCATTGATAAAGCAATAAACTACATTTTCAATGCACCAAAGGTAATTGAGAATATGCCTAACCATTTGGGACATAGTTTAGAAGGGAAATTCTATCCAAAATCAATTTGGGTAGATAGTATTATGATGTATGGAGTATTTACATCATTATTTGCTAAAGAAAATAATCATTTAGAACTGATGAATTTTGCAAAGACGCAACCGATATTTTTTGCTAAGTATCTTCAAGACAAAGATGAACATTTGTTCTATCATTGCTATTGGACGAAAAGAAAGCATACTTATCCAAAAAAGAAGATTTTTTGGGGTAGAGGAAATGGTTGGGTCATTGCTGGATTACCAATGCTTATTGATAATTTAGATGATGGAGAAGAAAAAAGCCTCGCACTGAAGATTCTTAAGCAAACATCAGAAGCATTAATAAGCTATCAAAGAGAAGATGGTTTTTTTGAGACAATTCTCAATAGACCAGGGAAAACCTATATTGAATCAAGTGTAACAGCTCTAATAGCTAGTGGTTGGCTCCATGGGGTAAGAAAAGGATATTTAGATAAGAAATACCTTCCAAAGGCTTTAAAAGCACTTGAAGCAGTTGTAAAAAGTTTGGAAGTTAAGGCGGGGTTATTAAGTATGCCATTAATCAGTGCACCGACAATCCCGGTACCTTTGGTACCATATTTAGGTTATAAGTTTACTCCTAGGGGAAATGACTGGACATATGGGTTAGCAGCCTTGAATTTTGCTGCATATAATCTAAAGGAGGGAAAATTTAATGAGTCATAGTCCGACTTTACGAGTTATAAAAATTGTAGACTATATTAGTACTTTCACAGATAAAGGTGTTTCTCTTAGTAATATAGTCAAGAATTTAGATATTCCTAAGACTACAGTTTTTAATATTCTTAATACTTTAGTTAGCGAAGAAGTGATTGAAGAAACAAAAGGAAATGTTAAACATTATCGTTTAGGGTTTCAGGCCTTTGTTATTGCTAAGAGATATGTTGAAAAGATGACTTTGATTGATATTGCTAAACCAATACTTAAAGAACTAAGTGATTTAACGAATTTAACTTCTTTCATAGCTAAACAAGATAAAAGTAGAATCTTTTATGTTTATAAATATGAACCAGCATTGGCAAAGAGAACTTTTGCCAATATTGGTAGTGCAAATTACGTAAATTCGACAGCTTTAGGCAAGGCGTATTTAATTTCCTTATCAAATCAAGATTTAAAACAAAAAATAGACAGTTTAGAGTTTTTTCAAGCGACAAAAAAATCAATAATTGATAAAGATGAGATGTTCTCACAAATTGTAGAAGCTAGAAAACAAGGTTTTACTATCGATGAAGAAGAAAGTTACGAAGGTTTATTCTGTTTTGGTGCCCCAATATATAATCAATATGGGGAGTATGAAGCTAGCATAAGCATCTCTGGAGTTTTTGATAAACTTGATTCAAAAGATTTGTATGGCAAATTAATCAAACAAGCAGCTGATAAAATATCTTTACAATTGGGTTATCAAGAAAGGGGATAGTTTCAATGAATTTGTTTGATAGTCATCTTCATAAAGTCTATAATAGCTCTTCAAAGGCAAGAAACATAGAATTTTTTAGAGATGAGTCACCAAAATGTTAATAGGCTTGCAAACATTTACAATCAGAAGAATATTTCAATCTGAAAATGATATTGAAAAAACCTTAAAAAACTTAAAAACTATGGGTATAAACTATTTAGAATTGGCTTACTTTCCTTTCAAAATGGAGAAAATAAAGATTTTGAAAAAATATTTAGAAATTTACCAAATAAAAGTCATAAGTAGTCAAATTAAATACCAGACAATTATTAATAATTTTTCAGAGATCATGGAAATACACCAGGAATTGAACATTAGATATATAGCCATCAGTGTTATTCCTTTTCGAAGATTATTTCTAGGAAAATATGGTTTAAAGAAGCTAGCAAATGAACTAAATACATTAGGTGAAAGAATAGAGGCATATAATATTGAACTTTTATTTCATCACCATAATTATGAATTCATCAAATTCAATAATAAAATGGCTTTTGATTTATTGTTAAAGCATTTAGATCCGAAAAAAGTAAAAATTCTCAGTGACACATATTGGGTAAAAAAAGGTGGCTTTGAGGTTCTGGCATTTCTAGATAAATACAAAGAATATGTTAAAGCTTTACATCTTAGAGGTTATCATAATGATTCTGATTCTAACTTTTTTGATAGTGATATTAGTTTAGCTCAAGTAATAGAATATGGGAAGAATAACGATTTCTATTATGCTGTTATTGAACAAAATACTAAAGATGAACTAAATGAGATAAGCAAAAGTGTTGGATATATCAAAGAAGCGGGATATCTTGACTTACTGGAGGAAAAAACTGATGTTTGATTTAAAAGGTAAAGTAGCGATTGTTACTGGGGCTTCAAGAGGTCTAGGACAGGCAATGGCTGTAGGTTTAGCAGAAGCAGGAGCTAGTATCGTGGGAATTGGAACTAGTTCATTAGCAGAAACTAAAAATCTTGTAGAAAAATCTGGCAGTATATTTTATGAAATAATAGCAAATTTACAAAGTATTGAGCCTTTAAAGAAGATAATCAAAGAAACAGTAGATTATTTTGGTAAGGTTGATATCTTGGTTAATAATGCTGGGATTATTAGAAGAGATGATTCTATTAATTTCTCTGAAAAAGATTGGGATGAAGTAATGAATGTGAACCTTAAATCTCTATTCTTTTTATCTCAGGAGTTCGCTAAACAGATTGTTTCACAAAAATCTGGGGGCAAAATTATTAATATTGCTAGTATGCTCAGTTTTCAAGGAGGAATTAGAGTGCCTTCTTATACAGCCAGTAAAAGTGGTGTAAGAGGTCTGACTATGTTACTCGCAAACGAATGGGCAAGATACAATATTCAAGTAAATGCTATAGCACCAGGATATATGGCGACAGATAATACCAAAGATTTACAAAATGATGAAGAAAGAAATCAGAGTATTATAAATAGAATTCCTGCTCAGAGATGGGGAACTCCAGAAGATTTAAAAGGACCAGTTGTTTTTTTAGCTAGCGAAGCTTCAAATTATGTTAATGGATTTACTTTAGCAGTTGATGGAGGGTGGTTATCACGATGAAAAGAGCTCCTTTTTTTGAGATTCATATTCCTGAACTAATGAACAATCTTAGATTGGGGAAACAAGTAGAAGATTATGCTAAATTTTATGAGTTTTGTGATTATATTGATACACGGGAAGATTGTAATGATTTTCGGATGATATCTCTGCAAAGATTATTAATTCAATATAATGATAAGTTACCAGAAGAGATTAAAAATAGAATTAAAAGCACAGTTCTTAATTTCCGTTATTGGATGACGGAAAAAGGAAATGATAATATGTGTTATTGGAGTGAGAATCATCAACTTTTATTTGCTTCATGTGAATATATAGCTTCTAAGCTCTATCCAGAAGAAGTTTTTACAAATACTGGTCAATTAGGCAAGGATAAAGTTGTCTATGCTTTAAAGAGGATAAATCACTGGTTCAAAATGCGTTTTAACACCGGATTTATTGAATGGCATTCACATGTATACTATGCAGAAGATTTAGCTGCTTTAATGCATTTGATCGATTTTTCCGACGAGGAAGCGATCGTAAAAAAAGCAACAATCATTACCGATCTACTATTTTTAGATATGGCAATGCATAGTTATAAGGGTAATTTTGCGTTAACACATGGTCGTAGTTATGAAGTGCAAAAGAAGAGTCCAAAAAAAGCTGATATAGCTCCAATTGTAAGTGATGCATTCAAGATTAATAATATTGAATATGACTATACAAAAATACCAGCTATATTTGCTTATCGTATTAAATACGAGTTGCCAGAGATCATTTATGATATTGCTAGAGATGAAAGAGAATTAGTTGTTAAAGATCAGATGGGTTTCGATTTAAAGACTATTAGAAAAGAACTGAACTTTAAAGATGAGTTAGATCGTTTTGTAATTTGGCAAATGGAAGGTTTTTCTAATCCGGAAGTTATCAATAATTCGATTGATATGCTTAATGAATATGATTTGTATTCAAATAAGTTTTTGGCTGATTTTAAGTCCGTATCAAATCCACTTTTAAGGAAACTCGGTTTATTACCTCTTATATCTAGAATAATAAAACCAGTAACTGATGGTGTCGCTATTCAGCAAGTTAATACTTATACTTATAAAACAAAATACTTTTCTATGAGTACAGCACAAAAACATTATCCAGGTAGTTGTGGTGACCAACAACATATTATGAATGTTTGTTTTGATAAAGATTTTAATGTCTTTATCACCCATCCAGCAGTCTTACCATATGATGAAGAAAACGCTTATTTGAGCCTTTCCCCAAACAACTGGGTTGGTAATGGCAGGATGCCTCATAGTGTCCAGGACAAGCAGGTAAATCTATCAATTTATAAAATTCCTAAAAGAAAAGCTTTTATGGAAAAAGTTCTAAATGATTATACTCATGCTTATTTTCCGGTGAAATACTTCGATAAATACTTAGTTGATAAGAATTATGCTTTTTTACAATACAATAAGGCTTTACTAGCTTTTATTACCAATAATCCTTTAAATTTGATTAATGATGATGAATTAGTTCAATATGGTAGATTATCAGTTTGGGTTACTGAGTTATCAAATTTAGATAAAGAGTCCTTTGAAGATTTTATTAAAAGGATAAAAGGAAACAAGTTTGAAGTAGTAAACCAAGAGATTAGATATAGTAGTGAAGAGAATGATTATATTCTTAAATACAAAAAAGATTTTATCATTAACGATAAAGTTATCAATACGGTATATCAAAGATTTGATACACCTTATATAAAAGCACAGCGGTATGATGAGGATTTGCAAGTGAATTACCAAAATAAATCAATGAAATGGAACTTAAATAAAATGATTAGGAAAGAGGAAGGTCATGGAAAAAAGTAAGTCAATGGAAAAGATAGGGTTTAAAAAAGTATTATTGTTTGGTAGTGGTGATATGTTCGGTGGTGGCGCACAGGTAATTGTTAGTTTTTTCTATTTAGTTTTTTTAACTGACATCGTTGGTTTAACACCGAGTCTTGCTGGTTTAATTGTTTTGTTATCACGAGTATGGGATGCAATAAGTGATCCTTTAATGGGTATCATAACTGATAAAACCAAGTCAAAATGGGGAAGAAGAAGACCATATTTCTTAGCAGGATTCTTCTTGATTATCGTTTCATATACACTTTTATGGACAACTGTTCCTTTAGGTACAACGGGAGCTAAGTTTACCTTTGCCCTATTTACTTACTTATTCTATTCTACTGTAATAACTATGGTAATGGTCCCTTACTCAGCAATGAGCACAGAAGTAACTTTTGATTATGAAGAAAGAAATAGTGTAAATGGTACTAGATTATTCTTCTCACAATTAGCTTCTTTACTAGGAGCTGTTTTACCATTAACAATTGTTGCTTTATTTAATGATGTAATCATTGGATACAATTTAATGGGATTGATATTTGGAATTTTCTTTGGTGTACCATTCTTATTTATCTTCTTATTCTTAAAAGAAAAAGAAGGATTACATCATGAAGAAAAGTTTAGTATTAAAACTTTTGTTAAACCATTTAAAGTTAAGACTTTTAGAAGACTGGTCGGGTTATATATCGGTGCCTATATTACAATGGATGTTGTTAGTGCTATTATTGCTTATCATCTTCGTTATTATTATGGTAGACCCGAAGATATTACAATTGTTTTAGGAATTCTTTTGTTAAGTGTTGTGGCTGCTTTACCAATAATTGTTATTTTTGGAGCAAATAAACTAGGGAAAGGAAAAACTTTTGCGATTGGCGCAGTTGTCGCATTAATAGGAGTTATCACACTAGCATTTCTACCTAGAACTGTTCCTAGTTATGTTATATATATAGTAGCTGTGATTGCGGGAATTGGACTTGCTCCTTGTACAGTGATGCCTTGGTTAATGTTTCCTGATGCAACCGATGCTGGTGAACTAGCATTTAAAATGAGAAATGCAGGATCTTTCTCAGGAATAATGACTTTTGTTAGAAAATTAGCTAGTGCAATTGGTATTTTTATTGTCGGATTAATCATTGACTTGGGAGGATATGTTCAACCTTTAACAGAACAAGTTGCTGGTAATTGGGTTACAACTTATTTTATTCAACCTGAAAGTGTTTTTGTTGCATTTAAGGCAGTAGTTGCGGTCGTTCCAACGATACTTTTAGTTTTTGGGATAATTCTTGCTTTAAAGTATCCTTTAAATAAAGTTAGACATCAAAAGTTAAGATTGCATCTTGATGCTCTTAAGAATAATCTTCCTAGTCCGTTAACTGAAGCAGAGATCATGGAATTAGAAAGAGAGTTATTATAGTTTAAACATCAATCAATTTAAAGAGTAAATCTAATGACGATTTACTCTTTTAAAAACGTTTTTATCTAAAGTGTAGAGTAGTTTTCCTTTACTTTTTAAGAATTTGTGATAAACTTAATTGTTTGCTTATCTTTAAGATAAGCAAACAGGATAAGGAAATGATATTATGAGAAATAAAGATATAATTAACGTTGGTGTGATAGCTCATGTTGATGCTGGGAAATCAACTTTAGTAGATGCGCTTTTAAGACAAAGCGGGGTATTTCATGAAAATGAGATATTAGTGGAACAAGTTATGGATAATTCGGATATTGAACGTGAAAGAGGTATTACTATAACTTCAAAGAATTGTGCTATTGAACATAATGGCACTAAGATAAACATTGTGGATACTCCAGGACATGCTGACTTTTCAAGCGAAGTTGAACGGATAATGAATACTGTTGATACTGTAATCTTACTAGTAGATAGTAGTGAAGGACCGATGCCCCAAACAAAGGTAGTTTTACAAAAATCTTTACAAATTGGGTTAAGACCAATTGTCTTTATAAATAAAATTGATAAAAAAGATGAACGGGCTGTTGAAGTAGTTGATATGTGTTTTGACTTATTTGTCGAACTAGGCGCAACTGATGTTCAATTAGATTTTCCAATTGTTTATGGTGTCGCAAGAGACGGGATTGCCATGAGCAGTATAAATGATGAGAGTGAGAATTTAGAACCGTTGTTTAATTGTCTTTTGAATCACGTAAAGCCATATCCAGATAATTCTGATGAACCATTATTATTACAAGTATCATCTTTAGCCTACGATGATTATTTAGGACGGTTAGGAATTGGCAGAATTTCTAGAGGTAAGATAATCAGTGGTAAAACCTATAAACTTAGTAAAAGAAATGGTGAAGTTGTAAATGCAAAAATTACAAAACTCTATGTTAATGAAGGCTTGAGTAAAGTTGAGAAGGTAGAGGCTTATGCTGGTGATATCGTTGTTTTTAGCGGCGTTTCTCACATCTCTATTGGAGAAACTCTCTGTGATGAGTTCCATATTGAACCAATGCCAATGATTACAATTGAAAAACCAACCTTATCAATGAATTTCTTAGTCAACGACTCTCCTTTTGTTGGTAGAAGCGGAACACAAGTAACTACAAGACAGATCCGGGCAAGGCTAATTAAGGAACTCGAAACTAATGTTGGTTTAGAGGTTGAAGAACTAGTTGGTTTAGAAGGCTATAAAGTGAATGGAAGAGGAGAGTTACACCTTTCTATTCTTTTGGAGAATATGCGAAGAGAAGGTTTTGAACTAAGTGTTTCAAAACCAGAAGTAATTGTTAGAGAGATAGATGGAGTAACCCATGAAGCTTTTGAAAAAGTAATTGTTAATATCCCTGATGAGTATGTTGGTAGTATTATATCCCAATTTAACTCTAGAAAAGGGGTTATGACCACAATGTCTAGTGAAAATGGATATACTGTATTAGAATATATTATTCCTACTAGAGGCTTAATAGGTTATAGAAGTGAATTTATTAATACTACAAGAGGGCAAGGAACAATTGTAAAGTCATTTGATTCATATAAACCTTATGCAGGTGAAATAGAGAGTAGAAGAAATGGAGTTTTCATTGCGAAAGAGCGAGGAAAAACCATGGCTTACAGTTTATTTAATCTTTCTGAAAGAGGTAGAATGATCGTTGATCCGGGTGTAGAAGTATACGCAGGTATGATTGTTGGATTTAATTCAAGGAGTAATGATTTAGTCGTTAATCCTTGTAAGAACAAGAACTTGACTAATATTAGATCAAGTAGTTCTGATGAAGCTGTGAAACTTCTTGATCCATTAAGGTTTACTTTAGAAGAAGCTCTAGAGTTTATTGAAAGCGATGAATTAGTAGAAATTACACCAACAGATATTAGGTTAAGGAAGAAAATTCTGGATGAAAATGATCGTAAGAGATTTTATCGCTCAATAAATAAGTTTTAAAAAATAATTGATAAAAACCAAAATAATATTGACAGATATAATAATAAAGTTTATACTAAAACAAATCGTTAAGTAGAAGTGAGTAAATAACAGCTTAATTTGTTTAGAGAGTCAGTGGTTGGTGAAAACTGATGAAGTTAATGTTATTGAATGGGTCTACGAGAGGATGCCGGAATGAAAAGTATGGTGTCACGGGTGCTCCCGTTATCTGAGCTAGGATATGATTGTATCTGATTAAGGGCTTTTTTATTAAGCTAAATATGAGGTGGCACCACGTTTTAATACGTCCTCTACACATTTTTGTGTAGAGGATTTTTTTATTTTTTAGGAGGAAAAACTATGGGACCTTGAAGAGAAATTTTGAATTTATTAATGCTTATATCAATCAAAATTATAAAAGGAGAAAGATAGAATGGAATTTCAATTTGGACGTTTTGGAGGACAATTTGTACCTCCTGCTGTTAAAGATGCATTAGATGAATTAGAGAAAGCTTTTAATGAAGCAATCGCAGATAAAAAGTTTCTAGAAGAGTTAAGTTATTATTTTAAGAACTATATAGGCAGACCTTCACCGCTATATTATGCAGAAGAGTTAACTAAATCTTGTGGTGGAGCGAAAATCTATTTAAAAAGAGAAGACTTAAATCATACAGGTGCTCATAAGATAAATAATACTATTGGTCAAATTTTATTAGCTAGAAGAATGGGTAAAAAGAAAGTAATTGCTGAAACTGGTGCAGGGCAACATGGTGTTGCTACAGCTACAGCTGCAGCTATGTTTGGTATGTATTGTGAAGTTTTTCAAGGTAAAGTAGATATGGAAAGACAAAGTTTAAATGTCTTTAGGATGGAAATGCTTGGCGCGAAAGTTACAGGTGTTGAAACTGGTACTAAAACCTTAGCAGATGCAGTAGATTATGCTATCAATGAATGGGTGAAACGAATAGATGACACTTTTTATTTATTAGGTAGTGTTGTAGGACCACATCCATATCCGACTATTGTCAGATATTTTCAAAAAATAATTGGTGAAGAAGCGAAAAAGCAAATCTTGGAACAAGAGTCTGTTTTACCCGATTTTGTAATTGCTTGTGTTGGTGGGGGATCGAATGCTATTGGAATATTCGCTGATTTTATTAAAGACTCTTCAGTTAAATTAGTAGGAGTAGAAGCTGCAGGTAAAGGATTAAATACAAAAGAACATGCAGCTACTTTAACTTTAGGAAAAGAGTCAGTAATCCATGGTATGAATACTAAGGTGGTTTTAGACGATTTTGGTAACATTGCACCAGTTTATTCGATTAGTGCAGGTTTAGATTATCCAGGAGTTGGGCCTGAACATGCGTTTTTGCAAGACACTGACCGAGTAGAATATCAATCAGTGACTGATTTAGAGGCCATTAAAGCGTTTTTAACATTATCTAAGGTAGAGGGAATCATTCCTGCGATTGAATCAAGTCACGCTATAGCTTATGCTCTTAAACTAGCTCCTAAATTAAGTAAAGACCAGATTATTATCATAAACGTATCTGGAAGAGGAGATAAAGACGTTGAGGCAATTAAGGATTATTTAAGTAAATCATCAGATTAACAAAGAAGACAATTGATTTTAAAGAAATTATAAGGTAATATACTTCTATATAATATTTTAGGAGGATATAATGTTAAAGTTTATTAAAACCGATTCAGCTCCAAAAGCTATTGGACCATACTCACAAGCAGTTCAGGCAGGTAATATCTTGTTCGTTTCTGGACAAATTCCTTTTGTTCCTGAAACTATGACTTTAGTTTCAGAGAACATTACTGATCAAACAAGACAGTCACTAAACAATATTAAAGGTATTGTTGAGGCAGCAGGTTATGATATTCAAGATATTGTAAAGTGTACTGTGTTTTTAAAAGATATGAATCATTTTAAAGATATGAATGAAATTTATGCCGAGTTTTTTAAAGAACATAAACCAGCAAGAGCTGCTGTCGAGGTTGCTAGATTACCTAAGGATGTTCTAGTAGAAATTGAAGCTATTTGTATTAAATAATATAACAAAAAAAGAGTCCAATAAAATTGAACTCTTTTTGTTTGTTTTGTAAATTATTCTTCTACGTAAGCTGTTGAGAAGTCAATTGAGCCAAGAACAGATCTTGCCCATCCTTTGATTCTTGCTTTAATCAACAATGTGTCATTGTAATGATAAATAGGAATAATAGGCATATCATCCATGAAGATCTCATGAGCTGTGTATAATGCTTCAAAGTGAGCTTGAGCTGTAGTAGCATCTTTAGCTGCTGTAATAGCTGCTTCGAAATCTGGATTATAATAATCTGGGTCATTGTATGCATTACCTTGAGTAAAGATACCAATCATACCAGATGGATCCATGAAGTCTGTTAACCAGCCACCACGAGCCATGTCGTAGTTACCATCAGTTCTTGTTGCTTGGAATAAAGCCCATTCTTCGTTAGCTAATTGGATAGTGAAACCTAAGTTCTCTTCCCACATACCTTGTACTAATTCAGCAACTTGTCTATGACCTTCAGAAGTATTATAACGATACTCTTTAGTTTCTAAGACAGCGATTAGTTCAGCTACTGGATCTGTTGCAGTTGGGAATAATTCGTTAGCTGCAGTATTGAAGTATGTAACTGCTAATGCATAAGCTCCATCATCTGTTACGATTTCTGAATCATCTTTTGAGTTTTCGAAGAAATCTTCTTCATTATGATCCATAAATCCTGGAGAGATAAATCCACCAGCAGGAACTTGTCCAGCTGCTAATGCTTCAGTAATAGCTTCACGGTCAATTGATAATGCTAATGCTTTTCTTAAGTTTTCATTTAAGAATACAGTATTATCACGATCACCAATGTCTCTAGTTCCACCAATTCCTTCTCCACCAGATAGGTTGAAGTTAATGTAATAAGTTCCTAGTAATGGGAATACATGGAATTCATTAGAAGCGATTAACAATCCAGGAATCATAGCAGTAGGAACAGTTGGTAAGAAATCTAATTCATCAGCTTCATATCTTGCATAAGCAGTAGTAGCTAAATCGATGAAGTAACCATTGATTACATCTAGACCAACTTCGTCAGCGTTCCAATAATGTTCGTTTTTCTCTAAAACTAATTGGTCACCAGTGGTGTAAGCTGTTAATTTGAAAGGCCCATTTGAAATTGCAGTGTCTGGATTTTTTGCCCATGAACCTTCGCCTTCAATTGTAGCAGCTTCTGGAACTGGCATAAAGTGATAGAATGCCATTAATGAAACAAACCAGTTTGTTGGAGCTACTAGGTCTACTTCAAGAACAGAACCATTTTCTAATGATCTAATACCAACAGCGTCTGCTAAACCATCTAAGACAGTATCATCATCACTTGATGAACCAGCAAATTCTGCAGCACCTACAACATTAGTATAATCCCAAATCCATGAGTATTCACTAGCATTTCTAGGATCCATTCCTCTTAACCATGAACGAACAAAATCGTCAGCAGTTAAAGCAGATCCATCAGACCATTTTGCATCATCTCTAATGTTAAACGTTACAGTTAATCCATCAGCGGAAACGCTCCATGATTCTGCCATACCAGGTAAAACTTCACCATTTTTTTCACGAACTAAACCTTCAAATGTATTATTGATAACATCTCCACCATCACTAGCACCATTTAGACCTGGGTCTAAAGTTCTAGGGTCAGCCCCGATGTTCCAGTTTAATACAACTGGTTCAGCTTCTTCAGTAGTAGTAGTACCTGTAGTTGCTGTTGTTGTTTCTCCACCACATGCAGCTAGTGCAAATACGGTAGTAAAAGCAACGAATAATAACAATAATTTTTTCATAATACTTAAATCTCCTCCTTCATTCTTTTATATAATAATCATAACTCTCATTATGGTTATTGCAATTTATTTATTTCTTTTACAAAATGACATGAAACAAAATGATTTTTCTTAATTTCTTCTAGATGTGGATTCTCCATGTGACATTTATCTTGAGCATATTTACATCTAGTAGCAAATCTACATCCAGGTTTAGGATTGATTGGTGAAGTGACTTCACCTTTCAAAATAATTCTTTTGCTATTTTTATTTGCTTCTGGATCAGGTAAAGGAATTGATGACAACAAACTTTGAGTATAAGGATGAAGTGGTTCTTCATATAACTCATCACTTGAAGCAACTTCCATTAATTTACCTAAATACATAACCCCAATTCTATCACTGATATATTTTACCATTGACAAATCATGAGCGATAAACAAATAGGTTAAGCCAAACTCTTTTTGTAAATCTTGAAGCATATTGACTACCTGAGCCTGAATACTAACATCTAACGCAGAAATTGGTTCATCACATATAATAAGTTTTGGATCAACTGCTAATGCTCTTGCGATACCAATCCTTTGTCTTTGTCCTCCGGAAAACTCATGAGGATATCTTGAAGCATGTTCTCGTTTTAATCCAACAGTTTCAAGCAAATAATATACTCTATCCATGATAGCATCACCCTCAAGTAATTTATGGGTTCTAATACCTTCTGCAATAATTTCTGAAACTGTCATTCTTGGATTTAATGATGTGTAAGGATCTTGAAAAATCATTTGAATATCTCTTGGATTATGAAGAGCTCCTAAGTTTTTCTTGATTGTTTCAGATCTTTTCAATGATGCTTCTTCAATCATTTTATCATATTTTTCGGTAATTGACTGCCTCTTTTCGAGATTTTCTTTAGGAATTTCATTTATTTTTGCTTTTAATTCACTTTTTAAGGCCTTTATTGCTAGATTATACTCTTCATATCCGGCTGAAACTAGTTTATCTTCAAAATACACTTCGCCACCAGTATTTTCATACAAACCAATAATTGTTCTTCCAGTTGTAGTTTTTCCACAACCACTTTCACCAACTAAGCCAAATGTTTCTCCTTTGTAAATATCAAAACTTACATCATCTACAGCAGTTAATACTTTTTCTATTTTTCCAAAAAATGATTTTTTCACATAAAAATATTTTTTAAGATTTTTTACTTGTAAAATCGGTTGTTTTTTATTCATCTTGTTCACCTTCAGACTTAGTAAAGCCTTCTACATCTGGTGCATCTTTATGTTGCAACCAACATGCTGAGTACTGAGTCTCTGTAATTTTAAATAATGGAGCTGTTTTCTCAATACATATTTCCATAGCATATTTACATCTTGGGTTAAAAGGACATCCCTTAGGTGGATTTAATAGATCTGGTGGGGAACCTTCAATTGGAACAAGTCTTTTTCTTTGACCAACTACATCCTTTGGAACTGATTGGTGTAAACCTTTTGTGTAAGGATGTTGAGGTGAGTAAAAGATTTCATTTACTGAACCCTTTTCCATAATCATTCCACCATACATCACGATAACGTCTTGGCAAATTTCCGCAATGACTCCAAGGTCATGGGTAATAAATATAATTGTAGTTTCTAACTCTTTTTTAATTTTCTTTAATAAATCTAATATCTGTGCTTGAATAGTAACATCAAGAGCAGTAGTAGGTTCATCTGCAATAATTAATCTAGGTTCACAAGATAACGCCATCGCAATTAGTGCTCTTTGTCTCATACCTCCAGAAAATTGGTGAGGATAATCCTTTATTCTTTCTTCTGGTTGAGGTATTCCTACTAGTTTTAAAAAACTAATTGCTCTTTCATATGCTTCTTTTTTATTGAATTTTCTTGTTTTGCCTTTTTCGATTCTTTTTATTGCTCTTTCACGAACTTCAAGTTTTTCAATATTCGCTGCTTCTTTAAGAGCTTGCTCTTTAGAAATTCTCATATGACGCATGATAACTTCCATCATTTGGTTTTTAATAGAAAAAACTGGATTTAATGATGTCATAGGATCTTGGAAAATCATTGAAATTTCTGAACCACGATAATCTTGCATTTCTTCATTAGACAATTTAGCTAAATCAACGCCATCAAAAATAATTTGTCCACCTTTGATTTTTCCCGGAGAATCAATTAAACGCATAATAGAAAGGGTTGAAACACTTTTTCCACTACCTGATTCTCCTACTATACCTAAGATTCCACCTTTTTTTAATTCGTAAGAAATATCTCTTACTGCTTTTACTTCACCAAGATGGGTAAAGAAAGATGTTTCTAAGTTTTTAACTTCTAAAATGTTTTCATTTTTCATCTTACTCACCTATCCTTTCCTCAATCTTGGGTCTAAAGCATCTCTTAATCCATCGCCTAAGAAATTAAAGGCTAACATCATAAAAGCGATAGTTAATGAAGGTACAACTAATTGATAAGGATATGTTTGCATCATTTGCGAACCATCAGATGCTAATGAACCTAATGACGCTTTTGGTGCAGAAATACCTAAACCGATAAAGCTTAAGAATGCTTCTGTGAACACTGCGGTTGGAATCATCATTGCTAAAGTAACAATAATAGGGCCTAAAGCATTTGGTATTAGATGCTTTTGGATGATTTTATAATTGGAAACACCCATTGTTCTAGCAGCTAAAACATATTCTTGCTCTTTTAGACCGAGAACTTGTCCACGAACTAAACGAGCCATTCCCACCCAGTACACACTGATAAGGGTTATAATTATCGTTCCAAGCCCTCCCTCACCAAAAATCTTGTTGAGGACATTGACTTCAAACCAACTTTCTTTTAAAACAAACATTAACAAGATTACATATAACAATAAAGGTATAGAGTTAATGATATCAACTATTCTCATCATTATAATATCGACGTTATTTCCTAAAAAACCAGATATACTACCATATAAAACTCCAATAAAGAAGTTGATAAGAGCAGCAGCGAAAGCAATTACTAATGAAATACCTGTACCATACATAACCCTTGAAAGTAAATCTCTACCGTTTAGGTCAGTACCAAGAATAAAAGTCTTATTCCATACTTTATCTACTGGGGTTTTGTACTCCTCACCGCCGTAAAGAAAACTAAATAGAAGTCCTTCTTCAAGTTTCTCTGGATCTGTTTGATATGAAAAATCAACATCAACAGATAAAATCTCATTCTCTTCCTCATCATATAAACGATAGGTATAAATTCTATTAATCAAGTCGCGATCAATAACTTTTTGTTCGAATCTTTGAATTAACTCACCATCTTCACTAACTAGAATTAGATGATACATCTTTGACATATAAACAAATAAATCATCGTCTAACTGATATATTTCTAGTTGAGGTGGTATATTCTTATAATCTAAGTATTGCTTATTATATTTATATTTATTTAGTAATGGTCCGATAGTTGCAAATAAAATGATAATCACAACTGATATTAAACCAATAATTGCTAAGTGATTCTTTCGTAATCGACGCCACACATCTTGCCAATATGTTAGACTTTTACGAATTTGTTCTTTATCTTCTTTTTGATCTTTCGATACGTATTTGAATTTATTTTTGTCCATAGCCATACCCTATTTAGATAACCTTATTCTTGGATCTATTAGTGAATAGGCAAGGTCAACTAATAGTACCATGATTATATAAAATGCTGCATAAAACAATGTTACACCGATAACTAAGGTATAATCTCTAGAACCAATTGATTCAGTGAAATACTTACCAATTCCGTTGATAACAAAGATTCTTTCTACAACAAAACTACCAGTCATTAAAGCTGCGACCATTGGTCCAACATAGGTCACTACTGGAATAAGACTGTTTTTAAGTGCATGTTTAAAGATTACTTTTCTTTCTGATAAACCGTTTGCTCTAGCAGTTCTAATATAGTCTTGTCTTAAAACTTCTAACATACTAGATCGGGTTAATCTAGTTACAAATGCTAGAGAATAACCACCTAAAGCAATCACCGGTCCGACATAAGCGACTGGTGTATCCAATCCACCTACCGGTATCCATTCAACATTTTGAGCTAGCAGAATAAATAAGGAACCAATAACAAAACTTGGGACCGTTACTCCGATAGTAGCTAAAATCATCACCCCATAATCTATATAAGAGTTTGATTTAAGGGCGGATATTACTCCGAGTGGAATACCTAAAATCACAATTAAGAGGACTGCAAAAAATCCAATCTTAGCAGTTTGTGGTATACCAATAATTAGCAATTGGTTTACAGTATAATCGGGTTTTCTAAATGATGGGCCTAAATCACCGGTAAATAAATTACCCATATAGATAAAATATTGTTCTAACAAAGGTTTATTTAACCCATAAGCCTCCTCAATTCTTTCTCTAGTAGCTTCTGGCAAAGGTTTCTCACGAGTGAAAGGTCCACCTGGGATTGCTCTCAACATAAAAAATACCAGTGTAACTACAATTAAGAGAGTAACGAACGAGAAAGCTCCTTTTTTGATGATGTAACTGTTCATATGTTATATCTCCCCTGCTTCTCATATTTTCAATTTAAAATCTTCCTTATATTAGTTTTGTTGTATACAAAAACAAAACATATATATGTCTTAAATACAAATATGAGGATTCTTGTTATAAATTATATATGATATAATAGACGATGTCAACAACATCCAAGAATATATGAAAATTTTCATTTCATAAATTTAAGGTAAATATTCCACTATTTTTATTAATGTGGTACACTATAAATTAAGGAGTAAAAATGAAAAAGTTTAGATTATTTTGGCTAGTGCCAATAATTATGTTTATAGTATCTATTGTTACCTCTATCATTGCTTTTAGTTATACTGGGAAGTTAGAACAAGGATACCTTTATCAAAATCATGATTCAGTTGCTGTAACTTATGAAGGTGAATATTTTGCAGTAGTTAGTGGTTTAGGAGAAGAAGCTTATGAAGTTCAAATGACTTCACTTAATGATTATTTATTGCTTTCAGTTTATGACTCTGAAGGAATGATTATCAAGGAATATCAAATAATTATAAAAGTTTATGAAGATAGTTATAATCCACAGATCATTTCAACTTTACTTTCAACAGACAGAATTGTCATAGATGATTTAGAGGATTATTTGTTTAGAGTAGAACTTAGTAGTGAGAATATTTATGATTATAAAGTTATAAAAACCGCTAATAATGTTGATGAAGAAATGATAAATATCATTCTTGTAAACATTCCTGAACAATTATTTAACATGAAGAACTTAAATGAGAGCATATCTTTTACAACTTTAGTATTTGGTATTATCTCTGCTTTAACGATTTTAGCACTTTATTATATAAGGAAGGAGAGAGATTAATTATCTCAATTACAAATCGATGAAGAATTATCAAGACTTAAACTCCCAAATAGTTGATAAATGGGTAGAAGAAGGTTGGGTTTGGGGTCAACCTATTACTCATGAGCAATACCAAGCTGCTCTTAAAGGGATCTGGGAAGTGGTATTAACGCCAACTAAACCGGTTCCGAAAAATTGGTTTCCTAGTTTAAAAGGATTAAAAGTATTAGGTTTAGCTTCAGGCGGAGGTCAACAAATGCCGATTTTCGCTGCTTTAGGAGCTAAATGTACCGTTTTAGATTACTCTAAAAGACAATTAGAAAGCGAAAGAATTGTTGCAGAGCGTGAAGGTTATGAAATAGATATTGTTCATGCTGATATGTCTAAGAAATTACCTTTTGCGGATGAAAGTTTTGATTTAATCTTTCATCCAGTTTCCAATATTTTTATTAAAGATGTTAAACCGGTTTTTGCAGAATGCTACAGAGTTTTAAAAAATCAAGGTTTGTTACTAGCTGGTTTATCTAATGAAATAAATTATATTGTAGATGAAGAAGAAAAAATGATTATTAATAAAATGCCGTTTGATCCTTCTGAAGATGAATCTTTGTACCAAAGTTTAATTGATAAAGATTGGGGAATTGAGTTTTCTCACTCTGTCGAAGACCAAATTGGCGGACAATTAGAAGCTGGATTTACTTTGACTCATATATTCGAAGATACAAATGGCTACGGTTATTTGCATGAGAAAAATATAAAAACTTTTATGGCTACAAGAGCTGTGAAAAAAATCTAAATAAAAGCGAGTAATAACATTCTTTGATAGATGTTTATACTCGCTTTTTTTCTTATTTTTCTTGTGGAAATACCATATTCCAACTATTTCTTATTGCATCCATTTGTTTCATAATAGCAATTGTAGCAGTTGGTGGATGGATTACACTTTGCAATTGATTGTTTTTAATACAATTAACTACTTCTTGAATTTCATACTCAAAACCATTTACTTGATGAGGATGTTTTATAGTTTTGATAAGTTTACCAAACTTGTCATAGACATAAGCTTTTTGAGCTTTATGAGGATTGATTACTCGAATATAGCCTTTCTCACCATAGATTCTTCCTTTTAAAGGCATTATTTTTCCTAAAGATGCGTTAAGAATAGCTTCGCCATCTGGATATTTTAAGAACATCTTTTCGGTTAAATCTACCCCAGTTCGATGCATTTTTACTTTAGAAGTAATGTCTTCTGGGACACCCAAAAATAGATTTGCAAAAGTTAGCGGATAGATACCAACATCTAATAAAGCTCCTCCTCCTAAAATAGGATTAAATAGTCTACTTTCATCACATTTTGGTGATTTGAAACAAAAATCTGATTCTACTCTAGTGACTTTACCGATTAAACCGGATTTAACAACTTCTTGAACCTTTTGAATGGTTGGCAGAAATTTTGTCCACATTGCTTCCATAATAAAGACATTTTTATTTTTTGCTTTATTAAAAACCTCTTGTGCTTGAGTAGCATTTAGCGTAAATGATTTTTCGCATAGAATATTCTTAGAATAATCTAAGATTTCCAGCATTTGTTCAAAGTGCAATCCGTGAGGAGTCGCTAGATAGATTAAATCAATTGATCGATCTTTGTATAAATCTTGATAACTACCATAAGCTTTATTGAAGCCATAGGTTTTCTTATATTTTTCTGCTTTTTTTAGGTCTCTCGAAGCAATAGCTTCCAGTCTTGCATCAATATTACCTTTATTGACGGCTTCACAAAAAGTATTAGCAATATTACCTGCACCGATTACACCGATTTTAATCATTTTAACATTTTACAATATCCATCGATATTGTTTTCCTTTCATCAATGATTTTTATTTTTTATAAATTTCCTATAAGTTTCAGATTATCCCAAGAAGGACTTAGTTTCTTACTCTCAATATTATGGACGATCTCGACTATTTTATCATTTATTGGGGTTTTGACTTTAGCTAATCTACCATGCTCACAGACAACACCATTAATTGCATCGATTTCTGATAGTTTATTGTTTTCTATATCTCTTAGCATACTTGACTTAATAGCTTTATGTTTCTTCATTGCTATTGGTAATAGAAATAAACTGATTTGCTTTTTAAACCAGTTATTATAATCCATCAGTTTAACGACATTTTTTCCTTGAATTGGTTCTATTTTAATATCTAGTGCTTTAGCAACATCGATACATTCTTTAATTGCTTTTAAAGCTAATTTTCTCGATTTCTTATTTTTAGCTATATCACCAAAATTAGCACCAGTAACAACAGATAAGCCACTGAAGGCTGCATTTACTAAAAGTTTTGCCCATCTTGCCCCAGTGAAGTTTTTTTCGATTTTAACTTCACCCATAGTATTTAAGAGTTTTATAATGTAATCTAAAATTTCCGGATTTTGATTATATTCACCAATGCTAAAAGTTAAGTTTTTTGCATTAGCAATAGATGTTAATTCACAGACGCCTTTACCGTGAAAAGTCGCACCCCAACTCATTGTACAACCTAGAGTTCTCTCAGCGCCGATAACAGCAGCGACAGATTGCTCTGGAACACCGTTTTGCATAGTACAAATGACACCACTATCTTTTAAATATGGTAATAAGAACTTAGATATTTCTCTATTATATTTTTGTTTTGTCATCAAGAAGATTATATCATATTGCTTAGTCATCTCTTCTGGCAACAAGGCTGATACTGCTTGAGTGAAGAAGGTTGTTCCGATAATCTCTGCTCCATAATTCTTTAATGCGTTTATATGTTCTTTATTGCGATTAATTAAGTCTATTTTATATCCCGCTTTAGTTATATATGCTCCTAAAACAGTGCCCATTGCACCAGCTCCATAAATTGCAACTTCCATAATGCCTCCTAAATTGATTGTATTTATTATAGTATAGCATAAAAGTTAGAAGATTTTATTAAAAAACAAACATTGATAATGCAAACTCGCCACACAAAAACCACGAATTATGTTACAATTATACTTAATAATAATGACTTTAAAATGCTAAATAAATATTCATATAAGTTATTAGTAAAATTTTAGTTTGTAAGGAGTCTTTTAATGTTTAAAAAAATAAAAGAAACAATTAGATTTCAAGGAAACTTAAAAAAGAAAAACTATTTTGAAGGTTGGTATTACAAGTTTGTTACCAAAGACTTAAAACACTCTCTAGCATTAATTCCTGGAATTAGTTTGAACAAAATTGATCCTCACGTTTTTATCCAGGTTTTTATTAGTAGTAGTCTTAATGAAGAAAGCCAATTAGAAACAAGATATTGCCGGTTCAGCATTGATGATTTCAAAACCAAAAATGATCCTTTTCATTTAAATATTGCGAACAATATCTTTAGTTTAGAAACAATTAGTCTTGATATCGAAGAATCAGATATTGACTTGTTGGGAGAACTAGAAATATTTGATATTTCTTTGATTAGTAAAACCTTATTACAACCATCGATTATGGGTTTCTTTGATTACTTAGCATTTTTGGAATGTTATCATGGCGTAGTCAGTATGAGTCATAATATATCAGGTAAAATAATGTATAATGGAAGAAAAATTGATTTTACTGGTGGGAAAGGCTATATTGAAAAGGATTGGGGTAAATCTTTTCCTAAGGAATATGTTTGGATGCAGTCAAATAACTTTAATAATCATAGTACATCTTTAATGTTTTCTCATGCAGTTGTTCCTTTGTTGGGTTTTAGCTTTAAAGGTTTAATTGCTAATTTACATTATAATGGGAAGGAATATCGCTTCGCAACCTATAATGGCTCAAAAATTCTTAAAAAAAGTATTTCTAATAATAAAGTTTTTTATCAGATAAAGCGAAAAAAATATATTTTAGAAATAGAAGCAGTGAGTAAAAAAACTATAGCCTTAGCTTCGCCTGTCAATGGAGTTATGAACAATACAATTAAAGAAGGGTTATCAGGAGAAATTAGTTTGAAATTATATTTTAGAAATAATTTAATTTATGAAGATTTTGGAACCAATGCTGGTTTAGAAATAATGATGAAAGAAAGGAAATAAGAAAATGGAATCTATATTAGGAATTTTGACAGTATTGTTTTTTTGTTTAGCAGCTACGAATAAGTTGAGAAGAATTGTTAAGAATAAGATCTTAAAAAAAGTTATATCTTATCATTACATCTATGGGGCAACCTCTGTAACTTTAGCTTTGGTGCATATGATTATTGTTTTAATCAATGGTGATTTTCGAGTAACTGGTTTAATTGCGCTGATAATGATTGTAGCTACTGGTATCTTCGGTGGAGCTTTTAAGAAGTTAAGGAAGAAAAACCTTTTTAAGATTCATCGGATAATTGGACCATTAACATTTATTGCAATCTTAATCCATATTATTTTTAATAGTAGTTTTTAAGTAGTTTACCGATATTAGAAATTAGTGTTTTTTAGTTAAATACTCTTATCTCTCTACTAATTCATTGACAATTATAAGCATTAATTTTTTCTTGGGTTTTAAGTTATAGTTTTTTAAGTTTAAGCCTTATATTATGATAATCTTGTTAATTCTAGATATAAATGATAGAATTAATATATAAGGAGTATGATATGAATATCTTCCTGTGGTTAATTTACATCTTTGTGGCAATAGTATCGCTTTTACCATTGGTTAGAATCGATCTTTTTTCAGTTAGTAAAAAATATCAATACTTTAAATATTTGAGTATCTTCTTATTTGTTTGGTCATTAATCACAGGTTTAAAATTTGTACTAGATGATGCTTATGTTTTGTATTATCTACTATTATCAGTTTATCCATTGGTGTATTTGCTTACTATGACAATATTTTTAGCGATGATGAAGTTTTTAGATAAGAAACTATCCAAGACTTTTATCTGGTTGCTAATTGCTTTTTTCTTTGTTGATTTAGGATTTGCTTATACCAATAGTTTACATAAGTTAATGATTGATATTAGTTTTAATACAAATCTAACTTATTTAGATATTAGCACTGCACCACCGGGATTTTTCTTCTTAATCCATACTGCTATATGTTATGTTTTATTAGTAGTAACTATGATTTTTATAGTTAAAAGACTATATGGTGGTTTGAAAGAAGAAAGAGATGTTTTCCCATTTACAATAATGATAATTAGTATCATAGTGGGAATAAGTGCGAATGTAATTCATGTTTTCTTCTATCAGTTTACAATAGATCCTACATATCTAGCTTTTGTTTTGTTCACATCTGTCCTCTACTTTATCTTCTACATCAGAGATTTAAAACTGATATTAAAGCTCAATAATAATGAGTTTATTTTGGATAA
>NPID01000422.1_pt2 | contig 46189 bp, 40 predicted proteins | sample 8637491 | NCBI WGS metagenome assembly NPID01 (sample SAMN07420843, study PRJNA396082) | bioreactor metagenome | isolation source: sample BA6 brine-fed electro-methanogenic bioreactor BA | place: Japan: Kochi | collected 2016-06-14 | reverse complement strand
ACGCCTCTTTGGCAAGAGGGGAGTAATATGGACTGTCATTTCGAGCGAGGGCTTTAGCCCGACGAGAAATCTCGTTCCAAGCAGTAGGAGATTTCTCCGCTTCGGTCGAAATGACAGGAGGGAGAGGGTTCGAAATGACATGAGTAGGAAGGGGTATCGAAACACGGTCTTTGAGGCCTTCGACCCGTGGGGCCGATGGGCAAGGCTCAGGCACCGCGCCGTATCGAAACGCGGTCGTTGAGTAGAGCGGAGCTCGTATCGAAACGACATTTGCGCGGAATGGTGGCTTCGATACGGCTGACGCCTACTCAGCCACCGAGGGGGGTTGAGGGATCGGGAGGGCGTATCGAAACGACATTTGCGCGGGGAGGGGCTTCGATACGGCTGGCGCCTACTCAGCCACCGAGGGGGTCGGAAAGATTGCCGCGGCCTATCGGCCTCGCAATGACTGGGGAGGCGGGCAGGTAGGGCGCTCGCAATGACTATGGTTTCGGTCTTGCCTCCTTTCAAAGGGGTTAGGGGGATTCTAAATAAAGCCCTCCTCGCCCGTTCATCCAGTCCGGCATATTTTTTGTTAGATCATTATTCGCAACGGATTTAGCGAAGTAAAATTTAATCGAGATAAGGAGACAAAATGTCCAAAGATCAGCAGAATCAGCCGCGCCAGCTTCAAATCGAGCTTCCCGAAGAGGTCGCCGAGGGGATCTACGCCAACCTCGCGGTTATCACCCATTCCACCAGCGAGTTCGTCCTGGATTTCGCGCGAATCGTCCCGGGCCTGCAAAAGGCCAAAGTGCAGGGGCGAATCATCATGACCCCGGTCAACACCAAGCTTCTTATGAGAACCCTTCAGGACAACATCAAGAAGTTCGAGGAGAAATTCGGCGAGATAGAAACGCCGGACAAAACCCCTCAGCAGGGCGGCCCTATAGGTTTCGGCGGCTGATTATTCCGCTGAGGATTTCTCGGCGAATAGGGCGTCCATCGCCTCGAAAGCGAACCGCAGATGGGGAATGACGATGCTTCCGCCGATTATCAGGGCGATGTCCAGCGTCTCGATTATCTCGGATTTACCGACGCCGAGGCTTATCGCCCTGTCGAGATGGTAGAAGATACAGTCGTTGCACCGCAGGGAGGTGCTGACCGCCAGACCCATGAGTTCTTTGGTTTTGGCGTCGAGAGCGCCCTCGCGGTAGGTCTGATTATCGAGGCTGAAGAAGCGTTTTATCGTCAGGTCATCCTCGGCGAGGATTCTGTGGTTCATTCGTTCGCGGTATTCGCGGATTTTGCGCGGGTCGATGGCCATTTTCGGCTCCTTTGATTTTGAAAAAGCAATCATATCGAACAACAATATAAGGCGGTTTTAGTCATGGTCAAAGCAGATTTACCGGTAGATGTCCTCCTCGAAAAATACCCGAGGTCGAACAAGTGGCTCATGCAGAAGCATATCCATTGCACGGAATGCGGCGAGCCGGTCTGGGGGACAATCGGAGAGCTAATCGAGTCGAAGGGCATGGACGTCGCGGAGGTTCTCGCCGAGCTGAACGATTATCTCGCCGAAGAGTAGCTCCTCCCCTTCGATTCCGGAACGAAAAAAGGCCGCCTCGATGAGACGGCCTTTTCACTACGCGACCACTGTGGCTTATTTGCCCAGCACAACGATGACGTCCTCCTCATTCCAGCGGAAATTGGAGGGCATTTGTTTGAGGACGGGATCTATATTTGGGATGTCGGGAATTTCGGCGGCCATTTTTGCCGCGACTTCCTTGTATCCCGCGCGGTAATAGACTTTGACGTAATTGGGAACCTCGACGTAGGTGTTCATCGGGTCGAGGCAGTTGTATCCGAGTCCGCGAAGTTTTTCGGTAACGCGGGCGGCCCATTTAGGAACCTCGTCGTCGGTTTTGCGGGTGCCGTTGAGCACGCGGACGACCGGGTTTTCCTTGGTCGGATATTTGATGGCTTTGCCCGCAGGTTTGTCGGGAATGTCGTATTTCTCGATGCCCATATCCGGGTCGAGCCTGTAGATATCGAATCCGGTGTATTCCCAGTTATCGCGGTCGGAGTGGAAGAAGATGTAGTCGCGGTAGAAATCGCCCTCGTAAACATATCCCCATGAAGGCGACAGATCGCGGAACCATCTGCTGAAAGTCTTCTGAACGGTTTCGCCGGTCTGAACATGAGTAACCCAGATGTTCCAGTATTCATCGTCGATTAGACCTGCACCGGCAATGGCCTGAGGCGCGCTTTTTGAGTAGGCGACCCATTTGCCGTCGGGAGACCAGCATGGGGTCATCTCGTTGCCGGGGTAGCTTGTAATCTGGGTGCGGAAATTGCCGTTGATGTCCATAATCCAGATATCCCAATTGCCCGTTTCGACGCTGGAAAAAACTATCCATTTGCCGTCGGGGGAAAGTTTTGGGTCCATTCCGAGGCCGAGGTCGGTTAGACGTGCGCCGTTTCTGTCTGCGCGGTATATGCGCGGGTGCCATCTGGAGAGCCATGCCGGATTCATGTTGGGATATGGATTCTGACCGGCCTGCTTCGGTTTGAGATGCGGTCTGGACATATTGCAGAACAGGCTGGTGATATCGCTATAGATGTAGTCCGTGGCGGTGAACACCATGTGCTTTTCGCCCACGTCTCCGCCAAAATTGCTCTTGCCGTCCCAAGATAGGCTCTGGACGCCGTTCATGCCGTTGAAATGCTTTGCCCATAAGCGCGGGTAGCCCATTCTTTCGCTGGTGAACAGAATTCTGTCGCCTTCGGGGAACCACGCGGGGTAGTAATCGTCCGCGGGATTGTTGGACACGCGCTGATATCCGCCGCCTCCCTGAGAGCTGACGATGTAGATATCGAAATTTCCGGCCAACCGGTTACGGGTGGGGACATTGTAGTAATTGGAAGGTTCCCAGCTCTCGAATGCCACCATCTTACCACATGGCGATATAACCGGCGTGCAGTCATGGGAAGGTCTATTCGTTATTCTAACGATATTTGCGTTTCCCTGAACACCGGGCGCACCTTGCTGAGGTCTGCCGCATGCTCCGACCGGACAAGGCGGTCCGCATGTTCCTCCAACTAACGGGAGAATAATTGCGACAGCGATAAGGGCTTTAATAATCTTCTTAACCATCACGCCCCCCTTTCGTTTTGTTTTGGGCGATTTTTCTTCGTTTCAAATATAAAGTTAGTTACCGTAAAGGGGATTGTCAACACATTTTTCAAAATATTTTTAAGTTATCGCCATAATCATATATATATCAATGAGTTAAGCGATATAACTTTTATTATCGAAAAGCTAATCCCTTGTTTTTCAATGGATAATAATTGTTCGATTAATGCTTAACTCGAAGTGTAAGAAAAATTACTTAACTAATAACTATAAGTAATATTTATATTTATTTATCTATCAATAACTTGCGATTATACACTTCTGGCAGTGGGCCCTGCTTCCCCTCTTGACGTATCGCGCGAATGGCTTTGTAATGTCCTTGGAGTTCCGTGTTGAACCAATGGGTGCCATCCTCGTTGGAAACGAAGTAGAGGTAGTCGCTCGAGTCCGGCCAGAGGGCGGCTGTAATCGCAGAAAGACCGGGATTATTGATTGCCCCCGGAGGAAGGCCGGGGAATCGGTAGGTATTATATAAGGAAGAAGATGTGTCCAAATCCGCGAGAGTAAGTTTGCGGTCGAAACTGCGGAGGCCGTAGATTGTCGTCGGGTCTGCCTGAAGGAGCATCCCGATACGGAGCCGGTTGTGGTAAACACTCGATACAACCGGCTGTTCCCAAGCGACATGCGCCTCCCCCTCGATTATGCTCGCGAGGGTTACTATCTGATTTCTTGAGAAACCGAGTTCTTTTGCTCGTGCTTCGAATTCGGGAGTCCAGATGTTCCAGAAATGGGCGACCATACGTTTGATGAGAGTTTCTGCGGATAGCCCTTCGGGAAGTTTATATGTTTCCGGGAAGAGATAACCCTCGCAACTCGGCGCTCCAAGCCCGAGACTTTCGATGAAGCTTTCTTGAAAACATAGGGCAAGCACGGAATCTGCACTAATACCGAGGCTGTCCTCCGCCAGACGGGCTATTTCGAATACGGTGTAGCCCTCCGGAAAAGTGATTACCACGTCGAAAGCGCCGCCTTTGGTGAGGTTCTTAACCAGTTCAACAGGCGATAAGGGCTTTTTGAAAGTGTATCGACCAGCACGAAGTTTTCTGTCCACACCGGTCAATCTTGCGGCAAGGGTGAACTTCCATTTTGCATCAACCATACCGGCATCGACGAACAAATCCGCCATCAAATCGAGATTCGCACCGCGGGGAACCTCAACCTCGACCGGAATTGCAAAATCGGATTTTTCCTGAACGCCGTATAACTGCATGGCGAAATATGCAATCCCTATTCCGGCGCAGACTAATGTTATAAGGACTATCCAGCCTATTTTGGAGCTTTTTTCTGCCATATCAATCAAGATAGGTTTGAAGGATTAGCGATGCGGCGATGGCATCGACAGCGGCTTTGTTGTGGCCTGTCTTAACTCCGGCGGTCTGAAGGGCACGTTCGGCTTCTTTCGATGTAAGACGTTCGTCCATCTCAATAATCTTGATAGTGGGGTTCTGTTCGAGAAGATCATGGCCAAGATTCGCGGCTTTTTCCGCCATCTCACTTATCTGACCCGATAGATGCAGGGGCTTGCCGATGACCACAGTTCCAACCTCCTTTTCAGCTATCAGTTCAGAAATTTCGCGGATAAGGTTGTTGTAATCGTCCCATTCTATGGTTTTAAAAGGGGATGCTATTATCATCTCGGGGTCGGACAGGGCCAAGCCCACCCGCTTTAAACCAAAATCTATTCCCAAAGCCCGCATCAGGCGTCTTCCAGAATCCTGGAGATTAATTCGTGGGTTTCATCAGCGGCTTTGTCCCATGTGAATTTCGACGCCCAGACGGACGCCTTCTTCCCCATCTCCGCCCGCAGTTCGGGGGATTCGAGAAGATGGGAGACTTTATCAGCAAGCCCAGCGACATCGCCGAAATCGAAAAGATATCCGGTTTCGCCGTCGATGACCGATTCACGCAATCCGGGGGCGTCGGATACAACCACCGGAGTTCCGCAAGCTTGAGCCTCCATGCCGACTATACCCCATCCCTCTTTTGGGCTGGTGTTGACCGCCACCCATGACCGACGCAAATATTCGACCTTCTCCTCTTCCGAAACGAAGCCGGCAAATTTGACTATCTGATCCGAAAGAGAGAGCGTGTCCGCGAGTTTACGGAGAGCGGGAAGCCCGTCGCCGGAGCCTATAATTACGAGTCTTGCGCCGGGCACCCTTTCGCGGATAGCGTGCATCGCGCGAATAATTACATCGACCCGTTTATATGTCTTGATTCGCCCCAGATATACTATTGTTGGTGTTTCGAATCGGGCAACAGAATCGTCGGGATGGAAAACTCGAGTGAAAATGCCGTTGTAGATGATCGAGATATTGTCGCGTTTAACCCCTTTGCCCACCATATCCTTCGCCGTCGATTCGGATACTGAGATAATGGGCGTGCTTTCTCTTGCATAGAGATTCAAAGCGCGTCGTTCTCCCCACATCACATATAAAGGAAAGGGAAAAAGATACCACGGAAACTCGAGCCATATTGTTTGCCCAAAGAAATGGTGAACCTGTGCAATTACTGGAACATCCGCCCATTTCGGAGTCATGAAAGGCATCTTGTTCATATCTTCGATGATCAAATCGAATTTTTCGCCGGAGTCGCGAAGCTTCTGATATTCTTTCTTCACGCGATAGTTGAAGGTATTCCTGTTGCCATCGCTACGAAGCACGCGAATGCCATCCAAAACCTCTTCGGAACGGCATCCGGGGAAAGACGCGCAGAGCAGAGTAACCTCATAATCGTCCCTTCGGGCGAGGCGGCCGTAGATTTCGTGCAGATGAACCTCCGCCCCGCCAAAAAAAGGATTAAGCCTGTCTTGCCAATTGATTATGAGTATCTTACGCGTCATATGGTTCCATTTATATTACCAATACGATGCTACAGCTCGCTCTGAATCGCTGGGCTTGGCTGAGCAACATCTTCAGGTGTAGCTCTAGGAACGATGTTCATCTGGGGTTCCTGTTTTACCTGATCCAGATACCTCCGCAGTTCTTGATCCTCCGGATTCTTTGCTACCCAGGCTTCTATAGCTTCGTTCATCTGCTCGACCTGACCGAGTTGATACATATAGCCAACTGAGGCCATAAACAAAGTCCGATCTTCCGGATTTGCCTTGCGTGCTCGGTCCATTATCGCTTGAAGTTTTTCAGTTTGTCCGCGCTGGTAAGCCACATCGGCGAATACCCTGATTAGGCGAATATTGGCAGAGTCTTTTACCATGATGTTTTCGAATAACTCGTCGAATTTACCCCAATCTTCAGCGCTGGAATATATATCCGCCGAGAACATCGCTACGCGCCAATCGTAGGGCAATTTTTCCCATGCTCTGTCCATAACCTCCTTGGCCTGATCCAGGTCTCCCCTGTTCTTGAATTCGAGAGCGAGAGTCATGAATGCGGTAGTGTAATTCTGAAGGAGTTTTTCCGAGTTTTCATCTTTGTAAACAGTCGGGTCGGTCAGTCCCCTGAAAAGGTATTTATCGAACAGCAGATCCTTCATGATGGTCGGCTCGACCTGCCTCTCCCCCGGTTTGCCGGTCAGCCTGTATGCCAGCCCTTCCATCCGGAGATATGGACCGTAATTGAGCTTATTATCCGGCGAAACAGTAACCGCGAAATAGATTGGCGGTTCGAAAGTATGGGTCGTATCGGCCTCGCGTCCGGCTGAATCGGGTTCGGAGAGAGGGGTAATCTTCATCGATACCTTAGTATTCTCGATAAGATGCTTCACCATGATATCCTGAACTCGAACAATCTCGCCCTGGGAAGTTCTATATGGACGAAGCATATCGATTTTCTCGTCCGAGAATTTAATCGGAACGAAATCGTGGCCGAACTGATTGCGCCTTTCGAGAACTTCGGAATTTTCGAGGGTTATTCCTCTCGAATTCAGCTGGGATTTCAGATCCATATCATTGTCCGCCCAAATCTTGCCATCGATCCGTTTGCCGCTGGAAGATACTCCGGAATACTTGTAATGATTCCGCGTCTTCAACTGCTTTATATACCAGTTGGTATTAAGTAGAGATAGGTTGGCTATACAGACGTCGGCACGCTCGTTCTTCACGACCTGCAGGAACCAGAGGGGGAATGTATCGTTGTCTCCATTAGTGAACAGAATGCTGTTCGGGTCGCAGGAATTCAGGATGTTGTAGGCATAATCGTGAGGTATGTAATTTCTACTCCTGTCGTGGTGATACCAGTTTGCTTTCAAAGTTATCGCAGGAATGAAAGTCAGCAGGTAAATAATCAGCAAAGTTATGACCGATGGCAGTTTCGCCTGTTTGCGGAGTTTGTCGAATATCGCCATTATGGCGGCCAGACCCATTCCCATCCATGCCGAGAACAGCATATACCCGGGGGTAAAGAAGTAGTCTCGGTCGCGAACCTCGAGCTTGATGCCCTGGGTTCCGTCCGAGAAATTGATGTAGATTATCAGCCCGAGGGTGCTTACCAGAAGGGCAAGGAACAAGAGCAACCAGAATTGCTTGTGCTTCGAGGCATAGAATATCAGTGCGAAGAGACCCAAAGCAAAGGGTATCAAACCGTTTGCTCCGGTCTTCACGTCCGTCCATTGCACTCGGAAAAATCCCCAGAACCCCATTCGCGGATGATTCCCAAGCTGGTTTTTCCAGAGTCCCTTACGTTTGAACATAAGTTCCCACATGGATTCCTGACCGTATTGTTTTCTGTCCATGTAATCTTCGAATCCAGCAAGAGTCTCCGGATCGTTTTCATCGATGAGGGGATCCTGCAGTGAACGAATGACTGTATATGAACTCAAACCGAAAGCCAAAGCCGCCAGAAAGATTGTAATGAAGGCTAATCCAAGACTACGGGACAAACGTGCCGACTTGCCCTTCGATCTTCCCGAACCCGATAAGTTAGTAGCAATCGCCCCAACCAAAGTGATTATAAGCCCGAAGGCCATTGTCCAAAGGAACAGATTGAAAGTTGTTGCCACGCTAAAAAGGACAATCCATGTCAGCCAGAAGAAGGGGTCCTTCCGTTTGTCCGGACTGGAGAAGACCACGAACAGGAAAATCGGCGGCAACATTATCATCGTTGTAAGGTGGATGGATATACCCAAATACAGGAGGAAGGGAATCGCCACCAGATATCGGTCGCTGGAGGGTTTTTCGCGCTTCTCATACCACAGCATTGCCAGATAAATCACCAGATTCGTAATCATCATCGCCGGGCCGTAAACCTCCGCCTCGATAGAGTTTTCCCAGAAAGTCGAAGAGAAAGCGGCGAGAAGAGCGCCAACGAAACCAGCCATCAATGTCATCGCGTATTCCGGTGCGGAATTCAATTTGATGAAGTATTTTCCAACAGCCCTGGTTATTATCATAAACAAGATGCCGATACCGAATGAATTGAAGAACCCGCTCATCAAATTCATCTTATGGGCGATAGTCAGCTCTTCGAGACCCCAGAGAGGTGCGAGCCAATCCAGAGGCAACATACAGACTATGCGTCCCAGTAATAGGAATAGGGGCGCACCCGGAGGATGGGGAACGCTTAGGCTGTAACTGCAGGCGATGAACTCTCCACAATCCCAGAAAGGAACCGTAGGCTGGGCAGTTTGCGCAAACACAAGAAACGCGATAAAACTGACCAGAGCGCCATACCACCTGCGGGTAACTTTGTAGGCGCTATCAGAGATATGAAAGTCTTTTCCTTCCGGTAGTTCCTTCGTCCTTGTAACCGCAATGATGGAAACGAAGGGGGCTACCGCGCCAAGAAAAAACCACTTCACACTATTTTGTCCCTTTTTTCCCGCCAGAATCGCCGTAATGATTCCGGAAATCACGCATGCGAAAAGCCACGTGAGAATGTGGGTCATAATAATACGATTGACGTGAGGCATAAACTCTCCTGTATGTTATTACAATTCAATAAATTACAAATTCAATAAGTTTTTCCTACTAATGTAGAACAAATTGTCAAAAACCACGATACAATCTTGATGCCAATCTTTCCGGAAGACCGTTTTTTTTCAACTCGCTCACGGCTCTCTCAATGTCATAATTGAGCCGGAAAAAAGTGATCTCCCGTTTCGTGTCATCGAATAAAACATAACCTGTTCGAGGGTCGCCATCTCTCGGTTGGCCTACACTACCGGCGTTTGCGATGTATCGCGTTCCCTCATCGAGTTGGAATGCCCCCCGGTTGTCCGGAATTATCTTCTCACCAAAGTCGTTCCACACCAGAGGATAATGACTATGGCCGACGAAACAAATTTTGCCGTCGAAAGAGGCGAATTGACCGGGCAACATACTTTTGAAATTCAGATAATCCCAATTTGCAGGTTCCCGTGGTGATGCATGAACAAGGCAAACATCGCCGAGTTCAAGCTTCAAAGGCAATTCCGCCAGATATTTGCGCTCATCGAAATCCAAGATATCCGCCGTCCATTCCGCAGCAATTTTGGCCGAGGTGCTGAACCTGCTCAAATCCGCCTTCCCGACTACTCCTAAATCATGATTTCCGGCGACGACCTTAGTGCATCTTTCGCGGACAAGAGCGAGACATTCCCGCGGATTCGCGCCGTAACCGACAATGTCGCCGAGACAAAAAATCTCGTCGATCCCGCGATTGTCAATATCCTCCAGAACCTTTTCAAGGGCGGGCAGGTTGGAATGAATGTCGCTGATTATAGCGGCTCTCACCTATCGTCCAGCTCCTTTGCCTTTTTTATGTCAAGATGACGCAATATCCCATCGAGCAGACCGTTAACAAACCTTGCAGACTCCTGAGTTCCGAACGATTTCGCCAGCTCGATACACTCGTTTATAGTTGTCCGCGGGGGGATGTCCTCGAAATACAGCAGTTCCGCAAGCCCCAACCTTAGAATATTTCTGTCGATAACGGCGATTCTGTCAAATGCCCAATTCTGGGCGCGTTCCTCGATTTCCTTATCGATAATATCAAGATTGTTGATGGTATTCTCGAGCAAGGCCCGAAAGAACAGAGCTGATTTTTCGGGAATCTCTTGAATTTCCTCTATCTGCGATGCGAGTTCATCTATGTCTCTAACCCCGCCCATCTCGCGGGCATAAAGGGCCTTCAGAACAGCTACTCTTGCTTCTCTTCTTGCTCCCATCGGCTATTCTTCGATCTCGTTAATCAGGTTGATCATCTCCAAAGCATCGAGGGCGGCGGTGAAACCGCGGTTGCCTGCTTTCGTGCCTGCGCGCTCGATAGCCTGATCGACCGTATCGGTCGTCAGAACACCGTAAATCACCGGAATTCCCGTATCCAGACCGACTTTGGCGATTCCCTTAGAAACCTCGGCGGCAACGAAATCGAAATGGGGCGTATCGCCGCGAATAACCGCGCCAAGACATATAACAGCGGCATATTTGCCACTCTCGGCTACCTTCTTGGCGGCCAAAGGAATCTCGAAACTCCCCGGCACCCAGTGGGTTACCAGATTCGACTCCGGAACATCATGGCGCGTAAGGCAATCGACTGCACCAGAAATGAGTTTTCCGACAATAAACTCGTTGAACCTCGATGCCACGATGGCAATTTTGACGTCTTTTTTGGCGGAATACTTTCCGTTAATTTCTTTCATATTGCTCCTTTATATTTTATCTTTTATCTTCTTCTATGTCGATTAAATGACCCATGCGGTTCTTTTTCGTCTCAAGATACCCTATATTTTCAGGGTTTGAATGGGGTTTAATCGGCACCCGTTCGACAACGGACAGGCCGTAACCCTCCAAACCTACTATCTTTCGGGGATTATTAGTCATAAGCTTGATGGTCGAGAGACCGAGATCGGTCAATATCTGTGCGCCGATTCCGTAATCCCGAAGATCCGGCAATAGACCGAGACGGCAATTAGCATCGACGGTATCGAACCCCAAATCCTGCAGATGATACGCCTGCAATTTCTTTCCAATGCCGATTCCCCTCCCCTCCTGGCGCATGTAAAGCAGGACTCCCGCCCCCGCTTCGTTAATCATCATCAGGGCATCCGCAAGCTGTCCGCCGCAGTCGCAACGCAGACTGCCCAGAACATCACCGGTGAGGCATTCGTCGTGAACTCGAACCAGAACCTCCTCTTTTTCGGAAACATCCCCCTTAACTAACGCCAGATGCTCCCTGCCGTCCATCAGAGATTCGTAGAGGTAAACATCGAAGATTCCGAATTTTGTCGGCAACCTCGCGGAGGTAACCCGCCGGACAAGCTTTTCCCTCTGCCTGCGGTATTCGATGAGGCTTTTTATCGTGATAACCGGAATACCAAACTTCTCGGAAAGGTCAAAAAGTCTGGGCAACCTTGCCATAGTGCCGTCGTCGTCCATAATTTCGCAAATGACTCCCACTGGATTTAAACCGGCAAGACTGCATAAATCTACTGCGGCTTCGGTATGTCCAGCCCTTCGAAGAACGCCCCCTTCTTCCGCCTTGAGGGGGAAAATATGCCCCGGTCTTGCAAAATCTGCTTTGCCGGCTGTGGGATCTGCAATGGCACGAAGGGTTTTCGCGCGGTCGTAGGCGGAAATGCCCGTGGTTGTGCCGTGCTTGTAATCGATTGTCACAGTAAATGGTGTGCCGTGAAGGGCGTCGTTTTTATCGACCATAAGGTCAAGTTCCAATTCGTGAAGCCGCTGGGAAGTTGCAGGTGCACAAACCATACCTCTTCCGTGGCGAGTAACAAAATTTACCAAATCGGCATTTGCCTTCTCCGCCGCGAAAACGAAATCCCCCTCGTTTTCCCTATCCTCGTCATCGACAACGATTATCAGAGAACCTTCCTCCAGCCTTTCGAGTGCGGCTTCAATCGAAGCGAATTTGTGTTTAAAATCATCTCTGGGCATAATTCATCCCAATCTGTTTCTGGACATATTTTGCGAGTATATCGAACTCGAGGTTCACCGGGCTTCCCGGCTTGAGAGTGCCGAGGGTCGTGCGTTTGAGAGTCTCCGGAATGACGGCTGCTTCAAAATCCGATTTGCGGACTTCCGCGATTGTCAAACTAACACCGGAAACGGCTATCGAGCCTTTTTCAACAACATAAGTCGAAAACTCCCGAGGAAGGCCGATTCGAATTACCGCAAAATCACTTCTTCTGGTCATCTCCAGAATGTGGGAAACACAATCTACATGCCCCTGCACGAAATGCCCCCCCAGTCTCGAATTAGCCTTCAGCGCCCTTTCGAGATTGACTCTGGAACCTTTCCGCAAAACGTCGAGGGTGCTCCTTTTCAGACTTTCCGCAGATACATCAGCCATGAAGCCGCGAACCGTTTTCGAGACCACCGTTAGACAAACACCATCGACAGCGATACTCTCGCCAGGCTCAATCGAATCTGCGAAATCAACGGATACGCCTATCGACCGCCCTGCGGCAACCGCCCGCGAATACTCGATTTCGCCAATCTTTTCGATCAGACCAGTGAACAACTAATCTCCTTCTGTTTTGCAGACACAATTCTGCAGAATAGGTTCTGAAAGATAGGTTATCTCTATATATATGTCAACTTAAAAGAAACAGAATCACCAAAACTTCGTCTCCGTGCCTTTGATTATCTCTAACTTAGAAAACCTAAAATAGACCACTATCTCCCAAATCAGATAATCGAATGAAATCCTAAAACAAAAATAAAGAACAATTTGTAAAAAGTTCTTGACATTTTGTATTGCCTGCTTATCTTGTTCTCAAGACGAGCCAAATGACTTGACTCGAAGGAATTTTGGATTATGTTGCAAACGTTAAAAATAACCGAAGGAGAAGCTGTGAAAAAGTATTATGGAATTCTGTTCCTCGCCCTCGTAATAAGCGCCTTCGCCGGGCAGATGAACCTGAAAGACGGTTCCAGCATAACCGGCGACTTTTATTACGACGGGACTGTTTTCCGCATGGAAAACGACGAGATAGACAGAGAATTGGTAAAAAAGGTCTTTCTCGGCGATGTCAAGGGCACCGAGACATCTGTAGCCGAAGAACACAGATTGACCGAAGACAAAATCGCCCAATGGCGCGAGATCGCCGAGGAAATGGAAGAGAATTATCCCGACGCCAACGGCTTAATCCTCTACGATTACGGCAGGCAGACCCTCACCGCGGACGGACGGGAAATCAACGAATCCCGCTACACCGTGAAAATCATGACTCAGGAAGCCAAAGGCTGGGCTCAGCGCGGATGGTATATAGACGAGGGAATCAACCGCGTGAAAATCCTTTACGCCAGAAGCATCGCTCCGGACGGCACCATTTCAGACTACAGCCCGGAAGACATCACATACTCCGAACCCACCCGCGGCGAAGTGTTCTTCGGTAAGGGACAAAGCATGTCTCTCACAATCCCCGGCGCGGATATCGGGAGTATAGTAGATATAGGCTACATTCAGGAAACTTACGCCCCGGAAGATCCCGAACTTTTCATGGGACAGTTTTTCTTCCAGAGTCTCGAGCCCGTAAAAATCTCTGAAGCCAATTTCGAAGTCCCAAAGGGAAGAGAATTCCACTACGAGAGATTCCTGATGACCGAAGACGACCCTTATATCGGAGAAAACATCGCGGAACTGCCCAAATTCTCCGGATCCGTCGAACCAACAATCATCGAAACCGATTCGAGCACCATATATCATTGGGAGCTGACCGATATCGAACCTTTGATAATGGAGAGCAACGCCATCGGCTATATGAACGCCGCCCCCGGAATTTACGGAGGTCTGTATCCGGATTACTCTTATTATCACAAACGTTTCGGCGAGCTTCACTCCGAACACATGAAGCTCACACCCGAACTCGACAGCCTGGCCAAAGCCATAGTCGGCGACGCTCAGGCCGAGGAAGAAAAAGTCGCCCTCCTTTACCATTGGGTTCAGCGCAATATCCGCTATATTAGCGTAAAAGGCGCGCTGGCAAGCCGTTTCGGCGGCCATTACGCCCAGATAACCTACGACAACAAATACGGGGACTGCTCGGACAAAGCCGTTTTCTTCGCAACCCTTTGCAAAGCGGTCGGAATCGAAGCTTATCCCATCATCGTCATGACCAATGATGCCGGCTTCCTCGACAGAAGCAGATTCCCTTTCTGGGGCGGCAACCACGCAATTAACGAAGTATGGGTTAACGGCGAACCAATCGTCCTCGACGCCACGGCTAACCTGTTCCGCTACCCATACTATTCCATGGGCAACAGTGACCTTTACTATGCCAACTACGTCCGCGGCGAAATCGTCTATAATCCCCCCATCGCGCCGGAAGACAACGCTATGCAGAGCAAAACCCGTGTCGAAATTTTACCTGACGGCTCAGCGTCAATCAGCGACAGCTTCTGGTATTCGGGCACAATGGAGGCTATGTATCGCGGATGGTTTCAATATACTCCGGAAATTCAGCACGGCAAAGTGATGGAACAGTTCGTGGCTCAGCGCAAAAGCGGCGCGGCGCTACAGGATTACGGCATTTACGAAATCGATGACATCTCGAAACCCTTCGGAATGAAATTCGATTACACTGTCGATCAATACCTTACCGAAGCCGGAGATTACTATCTGCTCGAGGTTCCCGCCCTTCGCTATGTCTTCGATGAAATCGAACTCAAAGAGCGTATTTTCGGAATCAAGGTCGATATGACCTATATGCGCGAACACGACGTTATATTCACCCTGCCAGAAGGCTGGACAGCAGAATTTCTGCCCGAAGAATTCCATCTGGAAAACGATTATTTCGCATACGACGCAAAATATGAGCGCGAGGGCAACGGAGTCCGATTCACGGACAATTTTCGCCGGACAAAACTGCGGATTCCAATCTCGGAATACGACAGTTATAAAGAGGATGCCGAGAAAATTCTCGCCTATCTTAAACAACGCATTTTCCTTGCACCGGCGAGTTAGGAGATAATCATGAAGAAATTATTCATTGTATCAATCATAATTGCACTTTTAGCTTCTGCCGGCCTGGCCAAAGACCGGGACATAGTCTATCTCAACGACGGCAGTGAGCATATCGGAAGTCTCGTCAAAATCACCGAACAAGAAGTCATATTGAATATGCGCGAAGGGGAGGTTAGCTTTGCCGTCGATAGCGTCAGAAGTATCGACATAGGCTCCTGGCGTCCAGGCGACGACTGGGACAATCGCCTCGATATCGACGACCCCCTTCTCGAAAGCGCCCTCGAAACCGCAGACATGGCAAGCAGAGAATGGACGAGCGCTGGCTATATCACTCTTTACGAAAAAGCCACCCTCACTGTCCACGAAGACCTCAGCGCTGATTACGTAGTCAGGTATATCTACTATATCGCCAATGAGCGGGGCAAAGACAGAGCTAACTTCTCAATGAATTACTACGAAGACGTCCAGAATGTCGAGGTCGATTTCGCACGGTCCGTCGGGCTGGCCTCCATCAGCACTGTTGCGGACAACGCCATCGAGGACGGAAGCACGACCGCATGGCTGGCTGATTACCAGCGTCGCCGTGTGAAAAAATTCGCTTTGACCGGAGCCTCCCTCGGATCGGTGGTGGACTATCAGCTAACTAAGCATTACGACCGTTTCGACCAATGGAACCCCCTTCATGAAAACTGGACATTCTACGACAACGAGCCGAAAATCGAATCAATATTCGAAGTAAAATATCACAGCTCAGTTCCGCTGATGTTCCACGAAGTCGAAGTGCCCAAACCGAAAACAGGCAAAGAAGACAACTATAGCACCCGCGAATACCGGATGGAGAACATCGAGCCGTATGTTTCCGAAACGATGTTGCCGAATCTCAACTGGTTCATGCCGAACGTGACGGTAACCCTGCCTCAAGATTTGCAGGAGCTTTCCGCGGCTTATTATGCGAAAATCGTAGAGCTTTCCGATGCGATTAACCTTGTGGAGTCGAGGCTGAGTGCTCAATACCCCAGCGGGAATGCTTCGGTAGAGAATGTTTACAATTTCGTTTCGGAGAACTTCTCATCAAACGGCGTAAGTATAAGAGATTTCTATCCTTATCCTAATTCACTTTCAGTTTTACTTGATAGATCGCGAATCGCAAGCTACGAGATGGATTTCGTCCTCTACGCCTTCCTGAAAGCCGCCGGACATAATCCTCAGCTTGTCCTCGTAGGCCCGGGAATCGACACTAAAATCCCCGAGAATATGTTCAACCTGGACTTCTTCACCTCCTTAGCCGTAAAAGTCGATGACAACGGAGTAACGCGATACATCTCCCCCAACGAATACCGCAGATACGACAACCAGCACCTTAACGGCCAGTTCGTCCTGCCGGTTAGCGAACAGGGAGCGAAACTCGTGAAAATCGACCGCCTGCCCGGAGACCATCATTACACGGTTCCCAGCTACAACTGCCAGCTTCTGCCGGATGGCACCTTATTCCTTCAATACACCGAAAAACACATAGGCGAAACGGGTTCCGACTACTTCAGATATCAGAAGAACCGCAAGCCCCGTGAAATCGACAATCATTTCGACGCCATGGCGAAGAATATAGACGAACTCGCCCACATCGTCGATTATAAATTGGAGGGACACAAAAACCTATCCGAAGAAGTGGATGTCTCCTATCGCGTGGAAATCCCCGGTTTTGCGGTGTCTGCAGGCGAAGAAATCCTTGCTTTCAAACTGCCGACCGTAAATTTCAGCGCATCGCAGGTGGGCGCTTCGGAAAGGAATCTGCCCTTCTCGCGTCCGGGAAATTCATATAGCGAAAAGCATATTACAATCCGCCTGCCCGAGGGCTATGAAATTGAATATATCCCGAAAAGCGTAAAGTTTTCTGTAGGATATCGAACTTTCGAGGGCAAAATCGAAGTCGAAAACGGGATACTGCAATACACTCAGATTTCGGAGGGCAAACACTCCCCAATGCTTGCCCCTAAAGAATACACGAAATACAAAGAGTTCGAAGAACAGCGCGCAAGATTCGCCGACAACTGGATTCTGCTACGCAAAATATAGCCTTCGAAATTTGAACTATAAAAAAAAGGCGGTCGAATCGACCGCCTTTTTTTTGTTTAGGAAGGCGAGCCATAAGCCCGTCTTCATTGTGTTTGCCTTTTTTTAGATTCTGCTTACTAAGAGTTCATTTTTGTTTCCTCTGGATAGAACCAGTTTTTTCGCAGAGGCCATCTCGGCGAGAAGGCTTTCGATATAGGTTCTCGGAAGGGGAAGCCCTGAAAAAACATGTCCCACCGGAGTTTCTTTGTCCACTAAATCGAGGATATGGCCTTCGGGAGAAATGTATCCTCTTGTATCCCGCTGTTGGGCGTTTTTAATCCATTCCACCGGATCGATTCCTGCGTTGAAAACTCGAGTAATCTCCCCCGCCGCCCGGAATTTATCTGTTCCGACCGGAGTTACCGCCTCGACCCAATCGGAAGCGGAAAGGCGTTTTTCGGCCATCATACCGGCCAAAGCAAAGGGACCTTCCGGAGTTCCAAAATCGGCGAGACCCTCTATAGCAAGGGGAATGATGTAATCCAGAATTATCTTCGACGCGGTTATCTCCCGTTCTTCGACACGGAAAGTGCTCGCCATGCCGTTCTGCACAGCGTTCATTCTGTTTTTACCGTATTCGATGACATTCGGCTCGAAGACTGGTTTATCAGAATTCGCGAGGCGGACAGCAAGGCCGAGATAAAGTGCTCCGATTTCGCACATCAGCTCCGGAGACGGCTGGCTGTCCGATGCCCGCAGTTCCAGAGTCGGTTTTTCCGGGTATTTGATACAAACATCCGTGCCCCAAAGATGCCGTCCTTCTTTGGGGCAAATGAGAGCCATCGGATTGGAACAATTGTGAGCGCTGTGAGCCATACGCATGGATTTGAATCTGCCGTCCGAACTCGGCGCGGACGACGCCAGAGCGATGAGTGCCGGAACGAAAGGAACCATTCGGTTATGGGTTTCCACAATGTTATGGTAGCTCTCAAAAGATCCTGCATGGACATGCCCACCGGCCGGATTCATGTCGGCTTCGCGGTAACCGATTCCAACAAGGGCGGATTTCTTCGAAAAAGCCTCTTTTCTGCAGAATTCATATGCCCGATGAGTTTTTTCCTCGAACTCAGAGAAAGAACGCGCCATTCCAAGCCGAATCTCGATTAGATCGATATCCTCCCCCACTTCCAGATCGGGAAGACTTTGACGTGAGCTTTCGATTATCGCTTCTATCTTATCTTTGCCGGCACTTAAACCGGTTTTGAGGGAGTTTACAAATAATTCCCAGTCGATTCCAATTGTTGCGTATCTTATATTTTTCATTGTAAGTCCTTTTTAATCGATTATTAACGGAGGCATATCCCCCGTAAGACCTATATTTTTGGGCTTTTCACTATTACGATAGTGGTATAGGTTAGGCCCAATCTTCTTTGGCGTAATCTCCGCGCCGTCGATTATTAGATTACGCGCTCTCGGCCCGGCGGAAACGATATCGTAAACTCCATCCGCCTCGATATAGCCTATAAGATAGCCGTCTGATACATACATATCATCGAGGGGACATAGGGCTACTTCGAAGTCGTATTCCTTGCCCTTGCCAAGATTAAGAGGCTTTGCGAAGATAATCAGCTCCGGCATTTGGGATTCCTGGTTCATCCAGACTCTTTTGACCATTCCAGGCGGAAAGGACACGAGCAGTTTTTCACCGGTATCCTCGCGGTGGAAGGCCGCAAATCCGCTGTTTCCAGTTGTAATGTCACCGCTGTAATGTTGCCAACCGTGCTCCCATTCCCAAACGGCAATCTCCCTGTAACGATTATAACGGCGGGCTTTACCAGTGGGGTCTATGCACAACAGGTCCGAATTCGTTTCTCCGATACGCGCCATTCTCATCTGAAAAGCTGGAGCTATTTTTTTCTGCTTCGCTTTCTTGCCGGTGTTTTCGACTCGCAAAGCACACGACACCACCGGAGAATCTGAGGAGATTGCAAAATCTATTTCTGTCTTCAGACCGTTGACTTTGGCTCTGATTGGAACTCGAATAGCTTGCTGACGAATCTCCTCTTTTCCGGAAATTATGAATGCTGTCTTGGCAACATCGAAACCGGACTTGGCCGATCCGAACCCAAAACCGGACAACACCTTGGTATTAATCCCATGAACTATAGAATCGTCAGCAAAACCCCTTCCTTTAGAAGTCGCCAGTTTTCGAATGACCCCTCCTCGGGCTGGAGATATCATCGCTTCGATGTTCCCGTTCGTCATAAAGATCTCAACGTGGCCATCCGAATTGAAATCAGAAACTTCGGCTACACACTCTCCTGCTTTTGATCGGGGCAGAGATTTCGCCGGAATCAATTCCGACAAAACTCTCCTCGATTCATCGGCATCGAGAACTATCAGTTCGCCGACCTTCGGCGGTGGAACAAAATCCGCAAAGTTCCTACGAATTGATGCTTCAAGTTTTGAGACCCTCTTATGAATCTTCGCTGAATCATTGACGCTATCAACAACTCTTAATTTCAATTCATAAGTATTGTTTTCAAGCCTATCGACTTTTGTAATTTCCGTTGCAAGTTGCATGATACTAACCTTTCTGACGATTATGACCGCACGGTCATTTTCGTAGATTATATTCCTTTTTTTCCCGATTGCAAGAAGAATTTTTGCTTTTTCCATTTTTTTTATTTTTTCCCTTGCGCGAGTTCTTCCCACCGGTATATTAGTCTTATGTTGTTTGAGATTTTCGGATTGAGTATCGAGATTTCTTTTGGGGGCTGTATAAAACAGAATTCTCGCATAACTACTATCCATGGTGATTTCACGATGCTAAGTTTCTATCTGTCATGACTATTTTCCAGTTGAAATTACATTCAGTTATGCTGATATTCGCATATCGGCATAAGCTAATAATTGAATCATAATGTGGGCAAAAAAAATGACTGAACGCTTACGAATAGGAAATAATTTTAAGAAAAGTTCAAACGGCAAACTAACGACAGCCGCCATCAAAATTGTTTGTGAATCACCGGACGCTTATCGGCGTCCTTTTTTATTGTCGTTATAAATATTTCGAAAGGGTGAATTGTGTCAGACGAATTCATGCCAAATATTGTCGGATTCCTTTGTAACTGGTGTTCATACACCGGCGCGGATCTCGCAGGATCCAATAAACTCGAAGTTTCCCCCTCCATTTCTGTAACACGGGTGATGTGTTCGAGCAGGATCAATCCCAGCCTCGTCCTGAATGCCCTGCTGTGGGGCGCCGACGGCGTCTTAGTCGCCGGATGTCATCCCGGAGACTGCCATTACAAGGAAGGAAACTACTATACCCGTCGAAGATTCGCCCAACTCAAAAAGGTTCTCGAAAGTCTGAACATCGACCCGGAAAGGGTGGAGTTGGCATGGGTATCTGCCGCGGAAGGGCGCAGATACGCCGAAGTCGTGAATACATTCACAGAAAAAATTCGACAACTCGGGCCAAATCCATTGCAGAAAACTCAGTTTTAATCCTTCGCATCGGCACAGGAAAGGCGAATATGAATAGCGATGTTTTAGTAATTGGAGCCGGAATAACGGGAATCGAAGCCTCTCTGCTTCTTGCGGGTTCCGGAAGAAAGGTTTGTCTCGTCGAGAAGACATCAATGATTGGCGGAAATCTCGTTAAATACGAAGAGGTCTTTCCAAATATGGAATGTTCGACCTGTATGCTCGCCCCAAAACAGCAGGATGTCCTGCAGAACCCGAACATCGAACTTTTAACCATGGCCGATGTGGTCGAAATCTCCGGAGATATCGGAAATTTCAAGGTCAAAGTCGATGTGCAGGCGGATTATGTCAGCGCGGCGGACTGTATCGGTTGCGGAGCTTGTTACGATCCCTGCCCTGTGAGCATTCCAAACGAGTTCGAAGAGGGACTTTCGGAACGCAAAGCGATTTTTGTTCCGTGCCCCGGAGCCCTGCCGAATGTGCCCGTCATAGATAAAGCCCAATGCCTTCGTTTCACAAAGGGCGAAGAATGCACTCTCTGCCAGGAATCGTGCATGTTCGAGGCGATAGATTACAATAAACAGGATCGGCAAATCGAAATCAATGTCGGCGCTATCGTTGTATGCACGGGGTTTCAGATGTTCGACCCTTCGTCCGACTCGAAGTATGGCGCGGGCGATATTCCAGCTGTCTATACCGAGATGCAGTTCGAGAGGCTTTTCGCGTCCAACGGACCGACCCTCGGCGAGCTTAAACTCCGTAATGAGGCCACTCCAGAGAAAATCGTCATCATTCACGATGTCGGCAAGGAGATTATGGGCTACAATTCTCCGGTAGCGTCCATGTATCCTGTTAAATTCCTGCATTACATCACTCATAAACTCCAGAATGCCCAGATTGTAAGCCTCTACGACGACCTCTTCATTCCGGGCAAGAATTATCAGGCTTTCTTCGAAGAAGCCCTTAAGCCGAATATCCATTTCGAGAGATACAGCGAGATAGCAGTCGAAGCCAAAGGCGAAGGCGCTTTGGTGAAATTCGTTTCAGAGGGTGAAGAGAAGACCGTCGAAGCGGACATGGTTATCCTCGCCACCGCCCTCGCCCCCAGACAGAATGCTGTCGAGCTTGCCAAAATGCTCGATCTGGATATGACAAAATCCGGTTTCATCCGCTCTAACAAGGAAAGTTTAACGCCCGTTACGACATCCCGAAATGGAATTTACGTCGCCGGATGCGCCGAGGGAGCTAAAGACATCGCAAGAAGCGTCGAACAGGCTTCCGCCGCAGTAAGCATGGTGCTGTCGGAAATCGGAAATACTAAGTTAACTGTTGAATAATCACGTTTTCCAATGGGAGAACAATGTCTGAGAATACTTACAAAATAGGCGTTTACATCTGCGAATGCGGCCCGAATATCGCCGACGCAGTAGATATCGACAGAGTTGTTGAAACGATATCCAAATACCCGGATATCTCTATTGTTAAACGGCACAAGCTTCTGTGCTCCGGGCCTGGAAAGGATTTTCTCCATGAGGATATCGTAGCCGAGGGCCTCACCCACGTAGTAGTTGCCGCGTGTTCGCCAAAGGATCACGAAACGACATTCGCGAACATCTGCAAAAAGTCCGGGGTCAACCCTTACCTTTATCAACTCATCAATATCCGCGAACAATGCGCTTGGATGATAAAGGACAAAGAAGCCGCGACGGACAAGGTAATATCCTATATCCGCGCCGGTGTTCGCAGGGTGAAATATCATTCATCCCTCGAACAGAAAGAGCTCGAGAGCACACCCGATGTCCTCGTTATCGGCAGCGGAATCGCAGGGATAGTATCGGCGCTAAACCTCGCCTCAAATGAGCGCAGAGTTTATCTGGTCGAAAAAAGCGGCCGTTTGGGCGGCTCAGCAGGCGAATTTGAGGGCATCATGCCCTACGGATCCCTCTCCCCCGATGTGATTAAATCAAAAATAGCAGAGGCACAGGCAAATCCAAATATAGAAGTTTTCTACGATTCCCATGTCGAGAGCATCATCGGATTTTTTGGCAATTTCGAGGTAAGCTTAACTTATCCGAATGGGGAAAATCGTGAACTTAAAGTAGGTTCAGTTGTTATTGCCACAGGATTTGAACTTTTCGACCTATCAAAGAGCGACAAATACGGCTTCGGCTCGGAAGCAAATGTCATGACAGTCCGAGAAATCGAGATGAAGGCCAAAACCGGCGGAATCACCCTCGCTAACGGCACGACTCCGAAATCCATCGCCCTCGTTCATTGCGCCGGACGCGACGAAGTTGGTTACTGTTCGGGCGTTTGCTGTAATAGTCTGCTCGAAATAGCGGATTATTTCAAATCGGAACACCCGAATATCGAAATTCACGATGTCCATCGGAATCTGTGCAAAACAAGCCCCGAAGAGGCCGAGAGGATATCGAACCTCGAAAAAAAGGGAGTCGTTTTCACGCGAGTTTCGGACGCCTCGATAAACGGTGATTCGAGCAAAACCATCGTGGAATACACCGACAGCAAGGGCGTGGAAAAAACTCTCGGTGTGGATTTAGCTATACTCGCCCCAGCAATAATCCCCGGCGAAGATACCCCCCGAATAGCTCAGATGCTCGATTTAACCTTAGACGATTTTGGATTTTTCGAGGAAGAACACTTGCTCACCGGTTCCTTCAAGACCTCTGTTGACGGCGTTTTCGTAGCGGGATGCGCCGTCGGCCCAAAGGGAATCGTTAATTCGGCGGGGCAGGCTCTCTCTGCAACTGGAAACATACTGTCGAGGCTGATTCCCGGCAAAAAGCTTCATCCGGAAGTGAAGACATCCGAAGTTATAGAATCCCTCTGCACCGGATGTCAGACTTGTGTTACTGTATGTTCATACGGGGCAACGAGTTACGATGAGATTCGCCGAGTGTCATCTGTCAACGAGGCAATATGCAGAGGTTGCGGAAACTGCGCTGGGAGTTGTCCATCCGGTGCCATACGCGCGAAGCATTTCACCGAGAAACAGCTATTTCAGGAAGTTCTGGAAGCTATAGCCTCATCGAAAATATAAGTTCAATATTGTCAAACAAACCGAAGAGCGATATATGGAAAAGAACATGAAAGCAAAGACAACATTCCCCTCAAAAGGCGCGCTAATTCCAGCACCAAAGGGATTGAATCAGGCTGTTCTCGGCCTTTTGCGCGAGGGCATCGCTAAGGATGTCTTCTCCGCCGTGCTGGTTCCTGTAAAGGTTCCCTCTGAGGATTCTTACGCCTGGGTTCTGACCGCCGCGGATTCCATTCTGGAAAGGGCTAATGTCCTCCCGCCCGTAATGACGGTTCAGGGCGGCAAAGCTCTTTCCAGCCTGACCAAGCATGGTGCGTCGAAGATGAAAATCGCCGCTGTTATGCGCCCATGCGAGATTCGCGCCGCAATCGAACTGGCAAAACTCAAGCAAATCGATTTGGAGAATGTTTTTCTAATAAGCATGGATTGCCCCGGTGCTTTGCTCATACAGAATTACGTCGATAATCCAATCGAGGGCGAAAAGAACTTTTCCGATGCTGTGCAAAATGACGATGTCGAGCCGATGCGCCCAACTTGCCGCACATGCACCCATTTTTCGATAACCGCGCCGGATTTGCATATCGCAACAATGGGCGTAACCGGCGATAGTATTTTGCTTGTTCCGTCAAGCGCAAAGGGTCATAGTTTTTTGGATGAAGTCGGAGTTAATGTCGAAACCGACGCTTCAAGCTGGTCATCAGAGATCGAAAAACTTACCGAAGCCCGCAAAAGATCTAAACAAAAGGCAGTAACCGAAATCAAAGAGCGAACGAGCGGGTTTGCGAATTTCGCGGAAGTCCTATCCAAGTGCATTTCCTGCCACAATTGTATGAGCGTATGTCCGGTGTGTTATTGCCGAAGATGCTACTTCGAATCGGATGTATCGGAGCTTTCGACCGAGCAATACATGGCGCGTTCTGCTCAAAAGGGCAGTATTCGGCTCTCTCAGGATGTCCTCCTTTTTCATCTGGGAAGAATGTCCCACATGACCATGTCCTGCGTTTCCTGCGGAAGCTGTGAGGACGCCTGCCCCGTGGATATTCCGATCGCCCAAATTTTCAGTGCAGTCGGGGATGACAGCCAATCACTATTTGAATATATTCCCGGTTTGAGTTTGGACGCCCCTTTGCCCCTTCGAGTATTTAATAAAGATAAAGAGCTGTGCGATATCGAGCGCATCTGCGCCGACCCTCTGAAGGGATGTGATTGCAAATGAGTAAATATCTGACGATAAAAGGCGATGCCGATACTGCAATTCAAGGCCTACTCCGCTCCCTTCTTGAAAAAGGCGAAGTGGGAGCTGTTTTCGGCCTTGGAAAGAGCGGAGATGCGATAAGCTATCTTCTAATATCCGACCCCGCGAAAATCGACAGCCTATGCCCCACATTGCCCTTTATGCCTGCAAATGCCGCGAATCACCTTTCTAAGATAACCGCCGGCGGGAATCTGGCAGAAAAAATAGCTGTGGTTATCAAACCATGCGAACTTCGCGGTTTCGCAGAACTAGTGAAACGCGAGAGCGGAAGCCCAAAGCATCTGCTGTTCATCTCCCCCGTATGCGGCGGTGTGTTGGATTTCGACACATTCTATAAAGGCGACCGAGACAAAGAGCTATCTGCATATTGGAATGATGTTTATTCCAACGAAATTCCGTCGAACATCCGCCCCACTTGCTCTATCTGCGAGCACCTCGTCCCCTTCAATGCCGACATCACTTTCTTGCCGACAGCTGATGGATGCGAATTATACTCGAACACTCCAGCCGGAGTCGGAATGCTCGAAAGCTACGGTGAAAAGCTCTCCGAAGGCAAACTGGATAACTCCCGAATCGAAAAACTCAGTTCGGCGAGGTTGTCCAATCGCGAAAAATTCTTCGATGGGTTGAAGCTGGAAGAAATGGAGATAAAAGGACTCGTGGAAGCCTTTGGAAAGTGCCTTGGTTGCCATGGCTGTAGTAGCGTATGCCCTATCTGTTATTGCGCCCTGTGCGCTTTCGAAGCCAAGGAGAACGAATTTAAGCCGGAAGTTTTCGAAAAAGAACTCGCCAAACGGGGCGGAGTTCGAGTTCCGCCGAACACGGTATTTTTCCATCTCGGGCGAATTGCCCACATGGCTGTCTCATGCGTCGGTTGCGGAATGTGCTCGGACGCCTGTCCGGTCGATATTCCGGTGGCTTCGATTTTCACCCGCTCCGGAGACGCCGTGCAGAAGGTTTTCGACTACATACCCGGCGAGAAGTTCGACGAACCTGTGCCCCTTTCAACATTCATCGAAGATGAACTTACGGAGGTTGAGGATTCATGACAACCGATAAAAAAGATTTCGAGCCCAAGATAATCGGTTTTCTGTGCAACTGGTGCACTTACACCGGCGCGGATCTCGCCGGAACAAGCCGACTGCAGTATCCGCCGTCGATTTTGCCCATACGCGTCATGTGTTCGAGCAGAGTCGATCCTCTTTATCTGCTTACTGCCCTTCTTCGCGGCGCGGATGCTGTCCTGGTTGGCGGTTGCCATCCGGGAGACTGTCATTATCAAAAGGGGAATTACTACACTCGGCGTAGATTCGCAATGATGAAGAAAATCCTCGATACTTTCGGCCTCGAAAGCGAACGAATTCGCCTTTCTTGGATTTCGGCATCCGAAGGGCCGCGTTTCGCCGAAGTCGTTACTGAATATACGAATAAGATAAAAGAATTAGGTCCTAATAATATATCACATGAAGTATTTCTTTAAATAACAATAAGTTAGATAGTTTTGCGAAACACAAGACCATAGGAATAGCAAGATGGCTAAAAATAAATCAGTAATCGTCGTAGGTGCAGGTATAGCAGGCATTCAGGCCGCTCTCGACCTCGCCGAGATGGGCGCCGATGTCCATATTGTCGAAAAAACACCCTCAATCGGCGGAAGAATGGCTCAGCTGGACAAAACCTTCCCCACCAACGACTGCTCCCTCTGCATCCTCTCGCCGAAGATGAACGAGTGCGCGAGGCATCCCGGAATCACCCTCCATATGAATTCCGAGCTAGAAAGAATCGACGGCAAACCGGGGGATTTCCTCTGCCGTATTCGCGAAAGAGCGACTTATGTAGATCCGATAAAATGCATCGGTTGCGGACTTTGCGAGCAGAAATGCCCTTCCAAAGTTACCGATGAATTCGATATGGCCCTTCGCGACCGCAAAGCCATCTATCGCTATTTCCTACAAAGTGTGCCATCCACTTATGTTATCGACCCGACTCACTGTCTTCGCATAAATAAAGGCGTTTGCGGCATCTGCGAAAAAACCTGTCCCGCCGGTGCAATCAACTTCGGCGATACTGACAAAGAAACGGAAATTGTCGCGGGTGCTGTTATTATAGCCCCGGGGATAGATGCTTTCAATCCAATAGCATACGGCCAATACGGCTACAAACGTTATCCGAACGTAGTTACTTCCCTCGAATTCGAACGGATGCTTTGTGCTTCCGGCCCCCAGATGGGGCACGTTACCTGCCCGAAGAACGACAAAGAACCCAAGAGTGTGGCTTTCATCCAATGTGTCGGTTCGAGGGACGTGGAAAATCATCGCGATTACTGCTCGTCGGTTTGTTGTATGTATGCAATCAAAGAGGCAATCATCGCTAAAGAGCATATCAAGGGGCTCGACGCCTCCATTTTCTTCATGGATGTCCGCGCTTTCGGAAAAGAATTCGATAAATATTACGAGAAGGCCGAGGGGCAATTCGGAGTCGAGTTCATTCGGTCGCGGGTTGCCGATGTCGAAGAACTTTCCGATGGCGCTATTCGCCTTCATTACGCCAATCCCGACGGCACTAAGTCAACTCGGGATTTCGACCTCGTTGTCCTATCAGTGGGGATTCAGCCGCGCAAAGATGTTATCGAGCTGTCCAAAAATTCTCAAATAAAACTCGATGAGTTCGGGTTTTGCAGAACCGGCTGTTTCGAACCTTTGGACACATCCCGCCCCGGAGTTTTCGTTTGCGGTGCTTCCAGCGGCCCAAAAGACATTCCGGAGTCCGTAATGGGAGCTTCCGCCTCGGTTGCCCGAGCGGTCAAATATCTCGGATTGGGACGTCAGGAAAAATTATCCGCCAAAGAATTCCCACCGGAAAAGGACGTTATCGGCGACAGACCACGTATCGGAGCTTTTATCTGCCATTGCGGAACTAATATCGGCGGAATCGTCGATGTGCCAGCGGTAGTCGAATATACGAGCAAGCTAAAAAACGTAGAACATGCCGCAGAACTTCTCTACGCGTGCTCCGGCGATTTCCTCGAGCAGATTAAAAAAGCGATTCAGGATCACAATCTTAACCGCATCCTCGTTGCGGCATGCACACCGCGAACCCATGAGCCCCTATTCCGCGAGACCCTTCGCGAAGCCGGTTTGAACCAATATCTCTTCGAAATGGCCAACATCCGCGACCAATGTAGCTGGGCGCACATGCAGGAGCCGGAAATGGCCACCACAAAAGCCAAAGAGCTTGTGGAAATGGGAATCGCAAAAGCCCGTAAGCTTACACCTCTCGAAAAACTGCCGGTGCAAATAGATCCGAAAGCCCTGATAATCGGAGGCGGAATGGCCGGTATGACCGCCGCTCTGGAAATTGCAGACTCCGGATATGAGGTGTATCTCGTCGAACGGGAGGCCTATCTGGGCGGTAATCTCAATCGCGTCAAATTCCTTTCCGGCCAAAGAGAACCTAAAAAATATCTCGAAGAAACTATAAGCAAAGTCCTCAACCATGAGAATATCGAGGTTTTTACCAATGCCGAAGTTCAATACGTTGACGGCTATGTCGGCAATTTCAAAACCAAAATCGAAATCGAAGGCGGAGATGAAAAAGAGTTGGAACATGGTGCTGTAATTGTTGCCACTGGCGGTTTTGAATATCCAACCGAGGAATATAATCGGGATAAGGCCCACAGGGTCGTAACTCAGCTCGAATTCGAGAAAATGGTTCAGGACGGGCATCTTCACGGCCGGAAAATCGAGAATATCGTTATGATAAACTGCGTAAACTCCCGCGAAGAAGGGCGCGAATACTGTAGCAGGCTATGTTGCGCCCAATCCATCAAGAATGCCCTTAAAGTAAAAGAAGAACGGCCGGCGGCGAATGTCTATGTCTTCTATCGCGACATCCGCTCCTATGGCCTCAAAGAGGCGGATTACAGCCTGGCCCGCGAGAAGGGCGTCATTTTCAGCAGGTTCGATTTGGATCACAAACCAAAAGTCGAGCTTATCGATCCGGATAACCCGGACAGCAAGCTCCGTGTAACATCCTTCGACCCTATTCTCGGCGACGAAGTGGCTATCGAGGCGGATTTGGTAGTCCTCGCGGTCTCCATCGAACCGAGGGGCGATAATGAGAAAATCGCGAAGATGCTAAAAGTGCCTCTGACCGGGGATCGCTTCTTCCTCGAAGCCCACGTAAAACTGCGTCCGGTCGATTTTGCCACCGACGGCATCTTCGTATGCGGCCTCGCCCATTGCCCAAAAAACACAGATGAGTCGATAACGCAAGCCACAGCCGCGGCGGCGCGGGCGATGACCGTGCTTAGTAAGATGGTCATCGAGGCGGAAGGTTCCATATGTGAGGTTAATCAGAACCTCTGCGCTGGATGTGGCGTCTGCGTCGATGTCTGCGCCTACTCCGCCCCCCAGATGGACGAGGAAAAGGGCGTGGCGTTCATCAACGAGGCCCTTTGCAAAGGATGCGGAGCTTGTGCCACATCGTGCAGATCTGGCGCTATAGACCTTCGCGGATTCACGGACGAGCAAATATATAATGCAATCGATGCTCTGGAAACAGTTAACTAATATTGAATGGCGGATAAAATGGCCGAATTCGAACCCAAAATCGTAGCTTTCTTGTGCAACTGGTGTTCCTACGCCGGCGCCGATCTGGCGGGTGTTTCGAGGATTCAGTATCCATCGAATACTCGAGTAATTCGAGTCCCATGCTCGGGAAGAGTCGATCCGATGTTCATCCTCAAATGCCTTCAGGACGGCTACGACGGCGTTCTCGTATCTGGATGCCATCCGGGGGACTGCCATTATATCTCGGGGAACTATGTCGCACGGCGCAAATTCGCTGTTCTAAAGACTATGCTCGATTTTCTCGGAATAGAACCGGACAGGGTGCAATTCTCATGGGTATCCGCGGGCGAGGGGGAAAAATTCTCGAAAGTTATCTCACGGGTAACCGAGACTGTCCGCGCGTTAGGCCCAGCCGAGAAGATGGTAAAAAAAGGTTATCGCGAATAAGTTCCAACAATCGCAAGGACGATAAATGAAAGACCTAATCGATAAAGTAAAAACAATCTTCGCCGACGAAAAGCTCGATGTCGTAATCGGTTTCGAGCGCGGCTCTGTTCCCCTTCGTGGAACTCCTCGCTTCTTCGAATCTGCGGAGGAATTGGATGGGCTGATTTTCGATATCACCTGCCATAATACCCTCGCCAAATACCTCGCCGGCGAGAAGAAACGCCCCGGCGGCCCTCGTAAAATAGGCATCGTAGCCAAAGGTTGCGACGCTAGAGCGGTAGCCCAAATGGTAGTCGAGGATCAATTCCCTCGCGAAAAGATTGTAATCATTGGCGTCCCATGCAACGGTGCTATCGATCCTTCGAAACTCCGAGAAGTCCTCGATGGCCGGGAACCCCGCGATTTCAAAATCGATGATGGCAAAGTTTCTATATCCGGCGATGGCTTTACCATAGATGTTCCCCTGATCGAACTACTTCAGAATAACTGCCTTACCTGCCAACATCCAAATGCCCCGCAAAGCGATTATTTTATCGGCGAACCTGCCGAAACAATAAGCGCTAAAGCCCCATTCGCGGATATTGAAGAGTTGGCCGCTAAAACGCCCGATGAACGATGGAGCTATTTCGAAAAAGAATATAGCGCCTGTATTCGATGCTACGCCTGCCGTAACGCCTGCCCCCTCTGTTACTGCGAAGAATGCTTCGTCGATAGAACGAACCCGAGCTGGGTGGGCAAGGGAACCGATGTTACGGATAATTTCATCTATCACATCGTCCGCGCCCTCCATCTGGCTGGAAGGTGCGTCGATTGCGGTGCATGCGCTACAGCGTGCCCGCTTGATATAGATGTCCGAATTCTCGGAAAGCGTGTCGAAAAAGAGGTTCTCGAGAGGTTCGACTACGTCGCAGGCCTCGATTTCGAAACACCCCCGGCACTGGCGGCTTTCAGAGAGGATGATAAGGAAGAGTTCATAATGTAATTGGCATGGGTGCGAATATTTTATAATATATTTAGATAGATAATATCATATGAATATTAACTTGAAGCAATAGCGGATAACTTATGGAATATTATAAACTTAACAAATCTAATATCGATGACTTCATCACCGAACTTGGGAAGGGATATGCCGTTTATGCCCCTGTAAATAGGGACGGAATAACATCCTTTGCGAAGCTTCGAGAGGACGAATCCCCTAAACTCGATTTCCTCCTCACTCAGAAACCCGCGAAAGAAGTTTTCTACCCTCAAACAGAGGTGCTTCTCCGATTTGACGGCGATGAGACAACCCCCTCGAAGTATGATGGCGGGCCTATAGCTATTTTTGGCGTCCGCCCATGCGATGCCCGCGGTTTCAAGATTGTCGAGAAGGTATTTGTCGATGATAGATACAGGGATTTCTACTGGCTTGCGAGGCGAAAAGATTCCCTTGTTATAGCTCTTGGGTGCAATTCGCCCTTGCCGGAGTGTTTTTGCAACTGGGTTGGCGGAGGGCCTTTTGGAACGGAGGGTTCGGATGTTCTCGCCGTCGATACAGGCGAACAATATATCCTCGAACCAATCACTGAGCTCGGAAAAAAAGCCCTTTCGTCCATGGATTGTCTCGAAAAGGCCGCAGATTCTGAAGTTAAGGCCGCCGATGCACCTAAAGCTACAACAGTAGAATCCATGTCGAAATCGCCGGACATGGATAATCTCAAACAAAATCTGGATTCTCTGTTCGATGACCCCTTCTGGAACGAGGTTACCGCAAAATGTCTCGGATGCGCTGTTTGCACCTATTCCTGCCCCACTTGTTACTGCTTCGATATTCAGGATGAAAGCAGACGCGGCAAGGGCGTCCGATTGCGTATTTGGGACACTTGCCAGTTCCCCATTTTCACCAAGGAAGGCTCCGGGCATAATCCGCGCAAATCCCAGATGTCGCGACTCAGACAGAGATACATGCACAAATTCAGCTATATGATCGAGACGATAAGCGAATTCGGATGTGTCGGTTGCGGAAGATGCGTAACCGTTTGCCCAGTCAACATCGACGTTCGGGAGTTTATTGTCAAATCGCTGGAGACGGCTCAACAAAAAGGAGTGGCGGTATGAACAATCCATATATGCCAATTCCTGTCCGCGTGATAAAGATCCGCAACGAATCAGACGACAAAACCCTTCGCACTTTCGATCTGGAATTCGTAAATCCCGAAGAGGCATTCGACTACATGCCGGGTCAATTCTGCCAATTGTCCATTCCAGGTGCCGGCGAGGCTCCTTTCGGAATCGCGACATCCCCTACTGAAAAGGGTTTTCTGAGGTTCACGGTCAACCGGGTCGGGGTTTTTACTAAGGCTCTTCATGAGCTCCAGGAGGGCGAAGAGATAGGCATCCGAGGGCCTCTGGGAAACTGGTATCCCGTGGAAGAATTCAAGGGTAAAAACGTCCTGATAATCGGCGGCGGATTCGCCCTGACTACTCTGCGCTCTCTAATAATATATCTCCGCGACGAGGCTCACCGTGCGGATTACGGCGACATAACACTGATATACGGCGCACGCAGACCCGGATTGATGATATATTTCGACGAACTTCAGCAGTGGGAAAAGGAAGACGACATCGCGGTTCACCTCACAATCGATAATGAAGTCGAAGGATGGGACGGACGCGTAGGCTTCGTGCCGACTGTAACAAGCGAGCTGTCTCCATCGTCGAAGGACACATGGGTAATGCTCTGCGGTCCACCCATTATGATAAGATACACTCTGCCGACCCTGAGCAAACTCGGTTTTCCGCCCGAGAGGATTTACACATCTCTCGAACGCCGAATGAAGTGCGGTATCGGCAAATGCGGCAGATGCAACATCGGCTCCCAATATGTATGCGTTGACGGCCCGGTGTTCTCCTTCGCGCAAATAGAAACCATTCCCGAAGAGATTTAGGAAAAGGGAGATAAAATGACAACAATCGTTCTGAGTCAACAGGATCCGAAATTCAAAGAAGAAGTGGCTTCAAGGCCGGGTGCTGAGAATTTCAAGCTCTGTTTCACATGCGGGACATGCACTGCAAGCTGTCCTGTGGCCGAAGTCCACGACGACTATGACCCTCGAAAAATCATACGGATGTCCGTTTTCGGCATGCGTGAAGGCGTTCTGGGTTCCGACGTAATCTGGATGTGTCAACGTTGCTACGTGTGCTACGCCCGATGTCCCCAGAATGTCAAGTTTGCCGATGTCATGGGCGTTCTTCGCGAGATGGCTGTCGAAGAGGGTTACGCGCCCAAAGAAAGGCTTCACGAAATAGACGAACTCGATCGATTCTGCCAGGAGCTTAGATGCGATCTCGTTCAGAACCTCACAAAACCGGACGACAAACTGAAAGCGAAGATCAAAACTAAGCTGGATAAGCACTTCAGACAGAAAGCCGAATAAAATGTTCGGAGAAAAACTAAATCCGGAAAAGACTTTGAACTTCGACGACCTCAAGCGGGAAGTTGTCGATAAAGGGCACTGCAACAACTGTGGAGCCTGTGTTTCCTTCTGCACCGCAAGCCGTGTCGGCGCAATTCAGATGTGCGGATGCCGTGATAACATTCCCCAATGGGTGGATCCTCATAAATGTTATAACTGCGGGATTTGTTATCTCATTTGCCCCCAGACGGAGAATTTAAACGAAAAGATGCGGGAGGCTCACGACTGGACTCCTCCGGCTGGCAAATTCACGGATGTAGTATCTGCACAATCTACGGATATCGAAATCCTCGAAGCCGCAACAGACGGCGGTGTCGTTACTGGTTTGCTCCTATACATGCTTGAAAATAACATCATCGACGGTGCAATCGTGTCCAAGCGAACCGGCCTTTTCAACCGAGAGCCGGATATCGCTACTACCCGTGAAAGCCTGATCGAGGCCGCTGGATCAAATTATGTCGAAGCCCAGCATCTGGACAAAATCGGTCAGAAATACACCAACTACGTCCCAATAATCCCTGCTGTTCAGCTACTTGGCCCAAAAAGATCCCTGCGAATCGCCGCAGTAGGGACACCATGCCAAATTCAGGCCATTCGAAAGATGCAGATATTAAATATCCTTCCGGCTGACATAATTCATTTTACTATCGGCTTATTCTGCATGCAATGTTTTGCCTTCGATAACCTCATGGAAAAATCCTTCATTAAAAAGCATAAGATAAGTCCGTCGGATATCAAAAAAGTCAATGTGAAGGAGAACTTCAGGCTGAAACTTAAATCCGGTGTTTCGATACATATTCCATTCGAAGACATAGAGGATATTGCCAGACCGGCTTGCTTATTATGCAAAGATTTCGCCAACGATTTCGCTGACATTTCCGTAGGCGGATTGAGTTCTCCCGAGGGTTACACGACCACCGTCATCCGCTCTACATTCGCACGAAAAATCTTTACGGATGCCGTAAATACTGGCTACATCGATACAATCGATCTGTCCGATACCGAGAAGGAGAGTATCGCCAACTCCATAACCTCCTTTGTAAGCAAGAAAAAAGAGAGGGCGGCGAGAAAGAAATCGGAGCTGGACAACTACGATTATATCGACGAGATTATCGCAAAAACATCCGGCGAAGATATCGACGCTTCGATTTTCGCCAAAAAATGGAATTTAGAAAACGCCTGCAACGAATGCGAACGTTTGAACCGCCATCTTAACTGGGTTATTGACTTCGTGAGCCATGAACTATGCAACACCCTAAGCACCACTCTGCTGAATATAAGCGCTATAGCGGATCCTGCCGTAGCAAAGCATATCAGCGAGGAGAAACGCAGTAGTATGCTGGCATCGGCGGTGGGAAGCATGAAACTCATGCAGGACATGCTTCGCAACTACCTTGCCTCCTCAAAAATGAAGGGTGGTCAGCTCGATTTCGAAACTTCGGAAGTCGATTTTTGCGAAGATATACTCGACAAGGTTGTCAAGCGTCTTGAGTCCTCCTTCGAACTAAAAAAACTCAAGCTAAATATTGACTGCCCGAGGGATCTGATAGTCAATTGCGATAAGACATTGACTCGTATTGCGATAAATAACCTTATAAACAATGCAATTAAATACAGCACTCCAGAAACTGACGTAGTCATTTCCGTTTCGAAATGGGAGACTGGTCTTGAGTTCGTTATATCAAACGAAGGAATCGGAATCCCAAAGGAAAAACTTCGCGACATTTTCGCCGAGTTCTCCAGATTCGATACTTCGGGAGTTGTGGGCACAGGACTTGGGCTGTTTTTAGTTGATCGGATTGCGTCTATGCACAATGGCGAAATTCGAGCCAACGCCGGATACATTATCGATGACAATTTCGTGACCTATAATACTATCGATTGTTCTCCGGATAATTACGACATCGATCCTAACGGTGATGATGTGAGGAAATTCGCGGTTTTCACCCTGCGCATTCCGGGCAGAGATGAAAATCAAACCAAAAATTAAGGGAGGAACCAAGATGTCAGAACATCAAACCATTCTCCTCGTCGATGACGACAAAAACTTTCTGGAAGCCACTTCGAACGTTCTCGAAAGCGTCGGCTTCCGAACAATTAAGGCCTCCAGCCCCGGCGAGTGTTTCGACATTGTTCAAAAGGAACTGCCGGATTTGGTAATCCTGGATGTCATGATGGCCCAGCTGGATACTGGTTTCGAGATTTGCAGGAAACTAAAACATGAGTCTCGAACCAAGAACATCCCAATCCTGATGCTATCCGCGGTCGATAAAAAGTATCCTTTCGACTTCAAGGACTCGGCTGGAGAAGCAGACTGGTTGCCCTCAAACGACTTCCTGGACAAGCCTGTTGAGGCGGCGGAGTTAATCGAACGGGTTAAACGGCTTCTCGAGGACAAAAAAGAGAATTGAGAATTCGGTAATGGCGGTCATTCAGCTTTTGAATCTTCAACCTCCGGTGAAAAAATGACGAATATCGAACAGAGTGAAAAAAAGGGCGCGGTTTTAGTTATCGGCGCGGGAATAGCGGGAATACAGTCTTCCCTTGATCTTGCGAATTCGGGTTTCAAGGTATATCTCGTCGAACAATCCGCGGCAATCGGCGGAATTATGGCGCAGTTGGACAAAACCTTCCCGACCAATGACTGTGCCATGTGCATCGTCTCCCCCAAACTCGTAGAATGCGGACGGCATCTGAATATCGAACTGCTGACCAACTCGGAGCTGATGTCCCTCGATGGCGAAGCCGGGAATTTCCGGGCGCGGGTTTTCAAACATCCCCGTTTCGTCGATTTGGATGACTGCACCGGTTGCGGCGAGTGCGCCGAGGTGTGCCCGGTGAACACCATCTCAGTTTTCGATGAGGGACTGGTTCAAACGACCGCCGTATATAAACCTTACGCTCAGGCTTTTCCTAACGCTTTCGTTATCGAGAAGAACGGCACTCCCCCATGCGAACTTGGATGTCCGGCGAATATTCATGTTCAAGGCTATGTCGCTCTGGTGGCTCAGGGTAAATACAAAGAGGCCTACGACCTCATCCGTGAGAACAACCCCTTCGTGTCGGTCTGCGGGCGAGTCTGCTTCCATCCCTGTGAATCCGAATGCTACCGCGGCGAATACGACGAGCCTGTAGATATCCGCTCCATAAAGAGGTTCATCGCCGATTACGTCCACTCTCACCATGAGGAGTTGGAGAAAAACGAAATCGCAAAACCGGAAGGCGAGAAGATTGCCATCATCGGTGCCGGGCCGGCCGGATTGACCTGCGGCTTCTACCTCGCGAGAATGGGATATCGCGTTACTATTTTCGAAAAGGACTCCCAGGCCGGCGGTATGATGCGCTCCTGTATCCCCCCCTATCGCCTTTCCAGAGCCGAGTTGGACTGGGAAATCGAGGAGATTTTAAAAGAAGGCATCGACCTGAAACTGAACTACCCCATCGAATCATCGGCGGACATAGAGAAGCTAAAGGCCGAGGGCTTCAAAGCTTTTTATGTAGGCATCGGCGCTCAGCTTAGCAAGATGATGGGCATCGAGGGCGAGGATTTGGACGGCGTATGGGGCGGTGTCGATTTCCTCAAGAAGGTCAACTACGGCGAAAAGGTCGATGTCGGCAAAAAGGTCGCTGTGGTCGGCGGAGGAAATACCGCCATAGACTGCGCCCGAACTGCCCTTCGTCTCGGCGGTGATGTAACAATATTGTATCGTAGAACTCGAAGCGAAATGCCCGCGGAAAGTTACGAAATCGAGGCCGCGGAGGAAGAGGGAATCAAGTTCAAGTTTCTCACTAATCCAGCCGAGATTATCGGCGAAGACGGCAAATTAAAAGCTCTGCGAATCGAAGTCATGGAACTCGGACCTCCGGACGAAAGCGGCAGACGCCGTCCTCAGCCTACCGGTGAATATTTCACCGAGGATTTCGACTCCATGCTCATTGCCGTTTCCCAAAGCCCCGATTTGAGCATGCTCGAAGGCTCCGACATGGCCACCACCAGATGGGACACTATCGTAACCGATCCAGTTACTTTCGCTACGAATATCGACGGCTTCTTCGCAGGCGGCGATGTCGCTGTAGGTCCGGCTTCGGTGGTAGAGGCTATCGGCCATGCATATTCCGCCGCTATCTCCATCGACAGATACTTGCGCGGAGAGGATTTAATCGCCGGCAGGGACGATATCGACAGAACTCCGTCAACTAAAGACAAGCTCTATGTCCCCCCTGAGTCCCGAGTCAAAATTCCAGAGCTGAAACCTGAAGACAGAATCTGCAATTTCGATGAAATCGAGTTAAGCCTGACCGAAGAAGAAGTTCGCAGAGAGGCCAATAGATGCCTTAGTTGCGGAATCTGTTCGGGATGTCTTCAGTGCGAAATTGCCTGCGAAGCCAACGCCATCAAACACGATATGATCGGCGAAATGGTGGATATCGAAGTCGGCGCCGTGATTTTAGCCAACGGAGCGGATAAATACGATCCTTCTCATAAATATGAATATGGCTATGGCATGTTCCCTAATGTAGTTACGAGTATTCAGTTCGAGCGAATTCTATCTGCTTCGGGGCCTTTCGCAGGACATATCGAACGCCCCTCCGACGGCAAAAAGCCCCGCAAAATCGCCTGGATTCAATGCGTCGGTAGTCGGGACACGGTCGAACACAAACATTACTGTTCGTCGGTCTGCTGTATGTATGCCATCAAAGAAGCAGTTATTGCAAAAGAGCACGAGAACGAAATCGAACCGACCATATTCTACATGGATTTACGCGCCTACGGCAAGGACTTCGAAGCCTACTACAACCGCGCCAAAGAAACCGGCGGTGTGCGTTTCGTTCGGTCACGAGTCGGCAAGGTCTTGGAAATTCCGGAAACAGGAAACCTGATGGTCTATTATTCCACCGAGGATAACGGCAGGCAGTTCGCCGAAGAGTTCGATATGGTAGTCCTCTCCGTCGGTTTTGAACCCGGCGCGAGCCTCGCGGAACTCGAGAACAGGCTTGGAATTCGTCTGAACCAGCATTCCTTCGTCGAGACATCGACATTCAGACCGGTCAGCACTTCGCGCGAGGGGGTCTTTGTATGCGGGCCTTCGAGCGCGCCCAAAGACATTCCGGAGACCGTAACTCAGGCATCGGGGGCAGTAGCCGGCGCGGAAAGTATTCTCGCGAGTGTTCGCGGAACCGCTATCGCCGAAAAAGTATATCCCCCCGAAAGGGACATCAGCCGGGAACAGCCGCGAATAGGAGTTTTCGTATGCCATTGCGGAATAAACATCGGTAGCGTGGTCGATGTGCCATCGGTGGTAGATTACGCCAAAGGCCTTCCCAACGTCGTTTACGCTTCGGAAAATCTTTTCACTTGCTCCCAGGACACACAGGAAAAGATGAAAGAGATTATCGAAGAACACAAACTCAACAAAATCGTCGTGGCCTCCTGCTCGCCGAGGACTCATGAACCCCTTTTCCAGGAGACTCTGCGAGAATCGGGTTTAAACCCGCGCCTCTTCGAAATGGCCAACATCCGCGACCAATGTTCGTGGGTGCATCGCGAAGATCACGACGCCGCAACGGACAAATCGAAGTTCTTACTGCATATGGCTGTCGCGAAAGCCACGCTCCTGGAGCCTCTCCCCTCGGTTACTCTCGATGTCAACCAGAGCGCATTGGTTATAGGCGGCGGGCTGGCCGGTATGGTGTCCGCAATCTCAATCGCTGAGCAGGGATTCGATGTTACACTAATCGAGGCCGAAAACGAACTCGGCGGAAATATGCGGAACATCTACTTCACCCCCGCTAAAGACGATGTGCAGGGATATTTGAGGTCGCTTATCGAGACAGTCGAGGAGCATCCGAAGATCACTATTCATAAAAATTCTCGCGTATCGAGCATCGAAGGTTACATAGGAAACTACAAAACGACCGTCGCAACCGAAAACGGCGAGGTGAAAATCGAACACGGCGTGATAGTCGTGGCTACCGGTGCAGAAGAATACAAACCCGAAGAATATCTCTACGGCGAAAACGAAAAGATCATAACCCAAAACGAACTCGAAGAAAAGCTCTTCAGCTCCGATAAGGGATTGAAAAAGGCCAAGAACATCGTAATGATTCAATGCGTTGGCTCTCGCGACGATAAACACCCCTACTGTTCCAGAATCTGTTGCACTAAGGCGATAAAAAACGCCATCGAACTTGCCGAGGCCAATCCCAAAGCAAATATCTACATCCTATACCGCGATATTCGAACATATGGTTTCAACGAGGAATATTACGAGAAAGCGCGCGACGCCGGAGTCATTTTCATTCGCTATAATGACAGCGAAAAACCCTCTGTAACCCAGGCCGACGGCAAAATCCGTGTCGAAGTAAATGACGCCATCCTCGGAACGGAAATAGTCATAGAGCCGGACTATCTGGTTCTCGCACCGGCAATCGTCCCGAGAGCCGGAGCTGTGGACATCTCCAGAATGCTGAAAGCTCCTCTCAACGAGGACGGTTTCTTCCTCGAAGCCCATGTCAAACTTCGCCCTGTGGATTTCGCAACGGAAGGTGTTTTCCTCGCCGGCCTCGCCCACGCGCCAAAGACGATGGACGAGACTATATCGCAGGCCATGGCCGCGGCGGCACGAGCTTGCACCCTTATATCGAAGGATAAATACACCGCAGAATCCATCGTCGCTAACGTGAATCAGGAAGTTTGTGTCGGTTGCGGTATCTGCGAGGCGGTATGCCCCTATTCCGCACCGACAATTATTATCAAAGACGGCAAAAAAGTATCCGAGGTGAATGTCGCCCTTTGCAAGGGTTGCGGCAATTGCGCCTGCAGTTGCCCTTCCGGAGCTATGGAGCAACTCGGATTTAAGTATAACCAAACGGCAACCATGCTGGAGAACGCCCTCAACCTCTAACGGACAATAAACATGACAGAAAAACAGTTCGAAAAGTATGCAGAAATTTTCAAGGCCCTTTCTAACAAAACCCGGCTACAGATTATATCCGGCGTAATGAAAGACGAATGCAGTGTATCGATGATGGTCGAAAAGCTTAAGATTCCTCAATCTACAATCTCTCAGCATTTGAGAGTCCTTCGCAATTTGAAGATAATCAAGGGCAGACGCGAAGGCTCCAAGCGTTGTTACAAGGTCATCGATAAAACTGTTTGGGCTATTGTGGAGTTCTTAGAGAACTCCTGATAACTCTGAGCTACAAGAATGGAGATATGAGTAGTTTTTTTTCATATATATATTTCGTTATTCTAATATGGCAATATGAACATATCATTTCATTAGGATAATTCGATATGGATTATCAAAACTCTAAAAGGAGGTCACAAAATGAACTTCGACGAAACACTGGATTGCAAAGGTCTGTCCTGCCCTATGCCCATCCTCAAACTCGCCAAGGCGATTAAGGGAATGGAAAGCGGTCAGGTTTTGGAGCTTCTCGGCACTGATCCTGGTTCGAAGAACGACATCCCCGCATGGTGCGAGAAAACCGGCAACGAGTTTCTCGGCATGGAAGAAGAGGCGGGAGTCAACAAGTTCTATATTAAAAAGGCATAGCCACAGCATTTAATTGAGTTTATGCTGTTATTCAAAGCTATGTTAAATCGAAAGGAGTTATATGTCAGACTCTAAAAATGGAGCCTGGCGCCAACTGTGGTCAACATTCTTCGGGAAGACCTGGCCTATGTGGGTCGGTGGGATTCTGCTGGCATCGTTGAATATTCTGCTTTTCGTGGTCAAGTCACCCTGGGGAGGTAGCGGAACCTACCTCAGCTGGGGGCAGAATGTTTATAAACTGTTCGGCCTACTCGGTCTCGAAGGAGCGACACCCGTTCAATATCACCTTTACGGCCTTCTCGGCACAATGACGGTTCTTGGCGCGTTCGTAGGAGCTCTCATGTCCCGCGAATTTGCGATTCGGATTCCGCCGCTGGGCGAAATGGTCAAAGGTCTTGTGGGCGGCGTATTGATGGCGTTAGGATGTCAGATAGGAAAAGGTTGCACCATCGGCGGTTTTCTTAGCGGTGTCCCTGCTCTTTCCGCAGGCGCTATTCCGTTGGCCTTAGGATTCGCTCTGGGGGCTTTTCTTGCCCTGCGGTATCTCCTCTGGGAAATGGAAAAACTTCCAAAATTCAGCATGGGAAAGAGCGTTACTTTGCTTGCCGCCAAGGAAAAATCCGGCATCTGGCAACCTATTCTGGGATTCGCGATTACTATGTTCCTTCTTATCGGAGCATCATTCTTCTACAAGAACAACGATGTCCTCACATGGTTTGCTATTATTGGCTTGATTCTCGGTCTTATCAGCCAGCGTTCGCGTTTCTGCGTGACTCGCTCCTTCCGCGAACCCTTCATGACAGGTGAATCGGAAGCTCCGGTGGCTGTCATGTCAGCTCTCGCGGTGGGTCTGATAGGCTTTACGATAATCAAGTATATGGGCATCAACTCCGCCTATCCCGGAGGTGTCCGCGGAGTCGCTTTGACCTGGGTTATGCCGAATTTCTGGCTTAACGGGCTTATCGGCGGAACTATCTTCGGAATGGGAATGGTCATCGCCGGCGGATGTGCCGTAGGAACCCTTTGGCGCATGGGCGAAGGTCAAATCAAACTCTGGTTCGCCGGTTTGGGATTTGCACTCATGTCGCCTATTTCGGCAAAATTCGTCGCGCCATGGTTCACGAGAATTCTGCCTGAGTGGTCTCAGAAGGCGATATTCCTTCCGGATCATCTGCGCTACGGAGGAGCATTCGCTCTCATGGCAGTGCTGATTATCCTATGGTATGTCTTCGTCAAATGGAACGAACGAACCGGCAAATTTTCCGCAATTTAAGGAGGCAAGAATAATGAAAAACACAATCATACTTGTAATTCTTGCCGTATCCCTGATATTTACCGGTTGCGGCGGATCCGGCATTAAAGGCGATTACGAGATGGACAGAGACGAACTTCAAAAGATATTCGACGAGGTCGAGGATTTCATCCTTCTCGATGTCCGCGAACCTTATGAATTCGACGAAGGTTACATCGATTACGCCTTCAATATGCCCCTCGGAACAGTCGAGAAGAGCATCGAAGACGATGCCTACTGGCGCGCGCAAGCCTGGGACAAACCCGGCAAAGACGCCCTCATTATCATCTATTCCGAAAAGGGAAAACGCGGGGCTTTGGCTGTCGAGAGACTTCGAAGACTCGGTTACACAAACATATTCAACCTATACGGCGGATATACCCTCTGGCTTGATCCCGAGGCGGATTTGGACGCCGAACCCGTTAGCACAGGATGCGGCGGTTAACACAATAATCAAACTCTTAGAGGAGAGACACAATGATCAAAAAAGCTTACTTACTCATCGCCATTATGGCAATGTTGGCCATGTTCAGCGGGTGCAAAGATTCCACTGATCCCCCCGAAGATTCCGCCTTCGATATTCTCGTCGAATATATGGAAGCGAACAGCATGGATCTTTCGGATATGACAAACGCGTGGATTATAGATGCCTCCGTGGTCGCGGCAAATCCCGATTCTTATTACATTATGGACATTCGCAGTCAGGGGGATTTCGACACCCTCGGTCATATCGAAGGTGCAATTCATTCATCCCTTTCTACCGTTGTTACCGATGCCGCGGCAAGTGGTTCTTTGCCCATCGTCGTAACATGCTACACCGGCCAAAGCGCCGGCCATGCAGTCGTCGCCCTGCGGCTCAGCGGTTATCCCACAGCGAAAAGCCTTAAATTCGGCATGAGCTCCTGGAACGCCGTTTTCGATAGGTGGACATCTTCCACTGGCAACATCGCCGACGGCCATGCCAACTGGGTTACCACTGCCACCGCTACCCCGACGACCTTCGATTATCCTGAAATTACATCCACCGCGACATCCGGTTCGGCAATCCTCGCGGAACGCGTAGAAGCAATGGTTACCGGCGGATTCAAGGGCGTCAATTCCTCAGACGTTCTCGAAACACCAACCAATTACTTCATCAATAATTACTGGCCGGAAACTGCCGTCACCCAATACGGCCACATCGCCGGTGCGTATAGAATCAACGAGGACCTGACCCTCGCCAATGACGGATTCATGCATCTCGACCCCAGCCAGACTATTGTTACATATTGCTGGACAGGCCAGACATCGTCAGTCGTAACCGCCTATTTGACCGTTCTCGGCTACGACGCCTCGAGTCTCAAATTTGGCGTGAACTCGATGATATACGACGAGTTGACAAGTAGTAAGTGGTCAGCTTCGGGAGATTATCCCTACGTAGTTACAACTCCGTAGTTTCTCGAAACTGCATAGAAGATAACAACCTGCGAGGGGAATTCAATTTTCCCCTTGCAGATAAAAATGGAGGTTAATATGCGAAAGTTGTTTGTAGCAGGGCTATTTTTAATGCTCATATACTCCGGTTCTCTTTGGGCTCAGGGATGTATGGGCGGCGGCTCTTCCGAAGGGGTCAATGTCATCGGATTCATCCAGCCCCAGTTGGAATACAATTTCGCCGAGGACGCTTCCGGCGAAGCAGACAATTCCTACAATTTCACTTTCAACCGCGCAAGGATAGGAGTAACAGGAAACATCCCATATGATGTTAGCTATTATTTTATACTCGAAGCAAGCCCATTCAAAGGCGATGTTAAACTTTGCGACGCTTTCACTTCATACACTCGCCTGGCACCCTACGCGACATTTTCAATCGGTAGGTTCAAATCCCCCTTCGGTCTCGAAAGAAATACACCCTGTCAGGGGTTATACACTGTCAAACGTTCTCTGGTTACCGACAACCTCGTCCTCGATAGGGACATGGGTTTGATGGCATATGGCAACTACAATGATCTTGTAAACTACACTTTTGCCCTAACCCATGGCACCGGATCTGCCGCTGTCGATAACAACAAGGCCAAGGACATCGTCGCGAGAGTCGTTCTCTCCCCCATCGAAATGGTCAAAGTGGGTGGAAGCTGGCAGACAGGTAAGCAACCCGCCGCTGACCCCACCGCCGAGGAAGAAGACATAAGAACGCGCTTCGCCGGCGAACTTCAGTTCGAATACAAAAACTTCCTGGTTCAGGGAGAATACATAAGCGGCAAGATGGAGTCCTCGGGCGGAATCGTCGCCCATCCCCCAGACTGCACCCATGATACAACATGGTATACCGAAGTTCCCCCCGGCGAATCCAAAAGCGGCGGATACTGGGGATTCCTGGCATACACAACCCCATGGGAACTCCAGCCCATCGTCAAATACGAGTTTTACGATCCCGACGCGGATACCGACGACAACGAACTGAGCATCATCACTTTCGGGTTCAACTATTTCATAAACGACTGGTCGAGAATTCAGGTCAACTACCTCTATAAAGCCGAAAAGGGCAACGAGATAGTCAACGATGAAATCCTCTTCCAATTTCAGGCATTATTCAACTAAACCATAAGGAGAAAGAATGAGAAGAAGTTTACTACTATTTGGGCTTATAGCCCTTCTGTTAGCCGGCATCCTCAGCGCCCAGCTAATCAGCGTGAAAGACCTCTCGGCAATGATGGAAGACGAAAATCTCGTCATCGTATCGGCAAGAAAAGCTTCCGACTATAACACAGTGCATATCAAAGGCGCGATGCATCTGTGGTTCGAAGACCTCGAAAAAACGGGTGCGGTAAAAGGCCTCCTCAAAAGCCCAGATGACGTTGCTAAAATCTTAGGCGAAAAAGGAATCGCAGAATCTAACAAGATAGTCCTCTATTGCGACACAGGTGTTAGAGCCGGAAGAATCTACTGGGTTCTCGACTACCTGGGCGCCGATGACGTTCATATCCTCGACGGCCAGATGAAAGCATGGCGCAAGGCCAGAAAGCCCGTAACCAAAGACGCCACCGTCCTCGAAGCAACGACATTCACCCCATCAGTGAATGCCGATGTCTTCGCGACTATGGATTATGTCAAAAACAACAAAGACAAACCCGGAGTCGTTTTGGTCGATGTCCGCTCACCGGAAGAATTCAACGGCGAAAAGGGCGAAGCATCCCGCAAGGGCCACATCCCCGGCGCAATCAACTTCGAACACAAACAGATAATCACCGAAGACGAGACCCTCATCTCGCAGGCGGAGATGAAAACCCTCTTCACCAATGCCGGTATCACGGCGGATAAAGAAATCATCCTCTACTGCGAAACCAGCTTGCGGACGGGCATCATTTATTTCGCCCTAAAATCCCTTCTGGGTTACGGAAATGTCAAAGTATATGACGGCGGCATCTACGAATGGGCGGCCACGGCTTCTAACCCGATGGAATAAAACAATCGGCAAACTAAATAAATAGGAGAAAAACATGGGAATGATGGCAATCACAATTAACGGCGCGGAACCGGAAAATATCTTCATGCCTTTCGTCGTAGCATCTTCGGCGATAGCATCCGGCGACGATGTTATTTTATTCTTCACCCCCGGCGGTGCGCCTGCACTGGTTAAAGGCGTAATGGAGAAGATGACCGGCAAGGGAATGCCCGAACTGATGGAACTCGTCGAAGGCTACCAGCTTCTCGGCGGAAGAATTCTGATGTGCGAACTCTCCTTCGAAGCAAACGGCTTCACTGAGGAAGACTTGCGCGAGGGCGTGGAGGTAGTCGGCGCGACCACCTTCATCAACGAGGCGAAAAACGCCACACTGACCTTCTCGTTCTAATCCCAGACCGCACAAACACTAAAAAGGGCGATCTCAATCAGGCCGCCCTTTTTTTTTGACATAACTCAAATGAATAACAGGAGAGAGTGGCTTCGATACATCGGTTGCTGAGCATGTCGAAGTAACTCAGCCACCGGCTCTTC
>NPID01000328.1_pt2 | contig 46270 bp, 36 predicted proteins | sample 8637491 | NCBI WGS metagenome assembly NPID01 (sample SAMN07420843, study PRJNA396082) | bioreactor metagenome | isolation source: sample BA6 brine-fed electro-methanogenic bioreactor BA | place: Japan: Kochi | collected 2016-06-14 | reverse complement strand
CACACTTTTTCAGGATGGACTACTTAAATTGATTGTCATTGTTTCTGATAACAACAATGAACTTATCAAAATAATGAGAAGAGTTATCATGTTCTTCTGCATTTTGCCCCCCGTAATTTTTCTGTATGCTCAAAACTTACTGATGCGAAAGTGGTTATCAGGATAATATTTGTAAAAGAAAAAATTAGGTGCAGGTTTTTGGGGGCAGGGTATAAGTCAGAGATCAGAAAGCAGAAAGCAGAAATCAGAATTCAGAAGTCAGAGATCTTTTTATGAATTCATAACAATTCAGAACCTCTTTTTTGCGTCTTTGCGTACTTTGTGGTTAACCTGCTGACGGGCTGAGAGGCTGAAAAAATGGAAGATTGGAAGATGGGAAGTTTGGAAAGAAAAAAGATCTAAGACTAAAGATCAAAGGAAAAAAGATAAAGGAAAAAGCAAAGAACCGTCATTCTGAGAAACTCTTCAAAGGCAATCGACGAAGAAAAGCAGATATGAGAGGTGAGACTCTGGGAAGTTGGGAAGTTGGGAAGTTGGGAAGATGGGAAGATGTGAGATGAGAATTGAAAAATTCTTCAATATGATTATGCTTTCATGCTTAAAACCATGATAAAAAAATGATAGCCAGCAATCCGGCTTCGCAGTGAAAGAAAAAACCATACTTTCCTGTCCTGAAACCCAGAAAAAGATTGCCCACTTCAGTTCTGCTGATTCGTTGACGACAATATGATGTTGATAAAATAAAGGGAGTAAATTATGATGGAGCAGCTTTTAACCGAACTGGCAGGGAAAGTACAATCCGATCCGGAAAAAAATATTTTCGCTCCGCCAGCTTCGGCTGAAGATATTAAGAAGATCGAACTGATAACCGGAATCGAACTGCCGCATTCCTGCCAGAAATTCCTGCATAAATTCAACGGCGGATTCATCTGTCCCGAGTATTTCCGATTCGGAATTGCCAAAGAATCTGATCTGGAAACCGCCAGGTGGAATAGTCTATACATTTTCAGTTTGGAAGAGATGTATCAAAAATATTCGGAACTGCAGTCCAGGAAATGGAAATTATCATCCGACTGGCAGGGCGTTTATCCGATCATTCCCGTCGCCCGGGCAGAAAATAATGAACTGCTGGTTATTATCAATCCGCTGCAAGGCGGCGAATCACCGGTATTTGATGCTTTTCATGAAGACCCGGTTTGCGATTGGGGGATCATTGCCAGAGATTTCACGGAGTTTCTTTCTCGATATCTGGCCAGCGACGGCATGCTCAATACTATCGGTTATGACAGCAGCCAGACTGCCGCTGATTTTCTACCGCCCAGCGGCTGGAAATCTCTGCCGGAAGAGTAAACATCCTAGGATAATCGAACCTGAACTATCTAGCGTTTTCCTGATTTAAAGTCTTCATTCTTTTCAGCAATTCTTGATTTATCTGATCCATCCCAAATCGCCATTGCCAGTTTCCGCCGCTGGTTCCCGGTGTGTTCAATCTGGCTTCACTGCCCAATTCCAACCAGTCCTGCAGCGGAGCAATTGCCACATTCGCCCTGCTCTGCCAGATCGCCTTGATCAGCGCCCGGCAGATTTCCGATTCATCACAATTCAGATAGTCGCAAACTCTGCCTTTTTCTGCATCCGGCAGCTTTTCAAACCAGCCTTTGCTTGTATCGTTGTCATGCGTGCCGGTGTAGGCAACGCAGTTTTCTTCATAGTTCTGCGGAAGGTAGGGATTATCATCTCCCCCCTCAAAAGCAAATTGCAGAATCTTCATGCCGGGAAAGCCGAATTTATCTTTCAGGGCAATCACGTCAGATGTGATCACTCCCAGATCTTCCGCCACGATCGGCATGGTGCCGAACTTCTGCTGAAGCTCTTCAAACAGCTCGAAGCCCAACGCTTGTTCCCACTTGCCGTTTTCTGCTGTCGGTTCACTTGCCGGCACAGCCCAATATCCGGCAAAACCGCGAAAATGATCCACCCTGATCAGATCGAACATTTTTAGTGAATGAGCAAACCGCTCTTTCCACCAGCTAAAATTATTTTCCTGCATCTTCTGCCAGTTGTAGAGCGGATTTCCCCACAATTGTCCGGTAACACTGAAATAATCCGGTGGAACACCGGCTACAACTGTTGGATTGCCGTTTTCATCAAACAGGAAAAGGTGCTGATTCGACCAGACATCAGCGCTGTCGAACGCCACAAAGATGGGAATATCGCCAAAGATCTCGATGCCATTTTGCCTGGCGTAATCATGAAGTTTGCTCCACTGTTGACGGAAGATGTATTGCAGGAATTTGTAATAATCAATTTTATCTATTAGATTTATACTCAATTTTTCCATTTCCAGCGGATCTCTCAGCTTTGTCTGCTGCGGCCAGTTGTTCCAGGAAGTGCCGTCATGCTGATCTTTGATCGCCATGAAAAGCGCATATTCATGCAGCCAAAACTCATTTTCTTCACAAAATCCATCATAATTCTCATCTTTGTCGAATCGCTTATAAGCTTTCTTCAACAGCTTATTTTTCTCGATAAATAAACTGCCGTAATCTACTTTTTCCTGTGATAATTCTTCTAATATCTGCAGATCGGATTCCTCTAATAATTCTCTTCCGACCAGATCATGCAAATCCAATAAAAGCGGATTCCCGGCAAAAGCCGAAAAGCATTGATAGGGCGAATCCCCGTAACCGGTAGGTCCCAGCGGACAGATCTGCCAGACAGATGTTCCGGTTTTTTTTAGAAAATCAATACAATCAAAAGCTTCCTTTCCCAGCGTGCCGATCCCCTGCCGATTTGGCAGAGAAGTGATGTGCAGCAGTATTCCGCTCTTTCGATTTTGCAATTTTAACCTCCGATTTTTTTTTCTGAATTCGAAACAAATTTACTTTCCGATCTCGGCAAGAAAAAAAATCTTGCCTGCTGAATCAAGTTCATAAAGATGGATTTTGTGTTAATTTGAAATCATGTTCAAAAAGTGAAAAAAATTAAAAAAAAGGAGTGAATGATGAAAAATTTATTGATCGTCTGTTTTATTCTCATTTTTTCTTTTTCGCTGTTTTCACAATCTTCTTCCGAGCAATCCGCCGTTGAAGAAGCAGAAATGGAGGAGTTACTTTATGACACTTTTGAAGACAACTCAAAAGAATGGCCTCTGGGAGATAATGAAGATTACCTGCTGAAGATGGAAAACGGCAAAATGATTTTTCGCCATAAGGATACAGAAGGTAGTTATTTTACCTGGCAATGGTCATGTCTGGTTGGGGATGAACCTTTTTTGATCGAATCTACCATGAGTCATACTGCTGGGGCTGAGAATTGCGGTTTCGGTTTAATCTGGGGGCTTGATAACATAGAAAATTATTTCACTTTCAATATCACCGATAATGGTTATTACCGGATTGGGCGGAAGAAAGAGGGAGAATGGCATGCTTATGTAGATTGGACGCAATCTTCCCGCATCAATACAAATGGCATTAGAAACTCTCTGCAGCTGGAAAAAGAAGGAGATAATATCAAGTTCTATATCAACGGCAGTTATGTTGATCAGATAAATTATGAAAACATTTTCGCCGATGGAGTTGGTTTCGTGATCTGGGGAGATCAAACGATTGAAATTGATCATCTCACGGTGAAGGGTAGCGGGGACTGGGAATGGATGATGGAAGATTATTTCTGGGATTTTTAGACAATTCAATCCGGATATTGCAGTAGAAATTTGATCAAAAGTATCATTTTTTTCTGGCAGAAGAAATAGAAGACAGATATAAATAAGAGGATTTTCGCATCCTTCGATACGATCCAGCAGCTGCCGGATCATTCAGGATGACGGGAATCCTTTATTCGTTTCTGCGTCAGGCTTTACAAACTACTACTTTTCATCTTTTTTTTCTTTGATCAATTTCTGATAAATTTCCATATATTTTTCCGCTGTTCTTTTCAAATTGAACCTGCGCTTTGTTTCGCTCATGATGCGCTGCAACTGTTTTTCTTTTATTTCAGAAGGCTGTTCAAAGAAATTGAGTGCTTCTTTTATACCATACTCCAGACCTGCCCGATCGGCAACCAGAAAAACAAAACCATTACCCCTATTTTTTTCAACTGAAAGATGTTCAATTGTATCTTTTAAACCGCCGGTGGCACGTACGATCGGCAAAGTGCCGAAACGGGGTGCTTCCATCTGCGGTAATCCGCAAGGCTCATAGCGGGAAGGCATCAAGATGAAATCGGCAGCGGCTTTGCCCAGATTGCTGAGTGATTCATCAAAATTCATAAAAGAAATATTTTTGTATCTGGCATCGATCTTATCCAATTTATCCTCCAGTTTTTTATCGCCATTTGCCACAATTGCTATTTGCAGGTTGAACTTCTTCAGAAAATAATCAATATTATCTATCAGCAAATCCGGACCTTTCTGGTAATAAAGACGATTGGGCCAGAAGAACAGCGGGATATCGGGAAGCAGCGGTAATTTCATTTTTTCCTGAAAATGCTTTTTGTTTTCTGCTTTTTTTTCCATCATGTTGTATTTATTGAAGTTAACAATATCACGCAGAACTTTGGAATTGATGTTATCATTGGGTGCGTTCAAAATTCCGGCAGCCCGGTTGTTTTCACATTTCATTTTGATCATTTCATACACAGGAGCCGAAACTATATCCGGAAACATATTACTGCGCAATTCTTCCAGAAAAGTTTTGCTGACAGTATTAAAAAAATCCGAAGCAAAAATAGCAGTAGCTGTAAAATCTACACGATTTGTTTTGAAATGCTGCTGCCAGTTTTTCTGAATATTATCCGGATATCGCTCGAAGTAAAGCCATTCAACAAAATCCAAAGGCCGAATGCCGCTTTTTTCAATTTCCAGCATAGTTTGTTTTTTTGTGAAAATATTATGTAGAGTAAAGAGTGATTTGATTCCCTTTGCCCTGGCGGCTGCAGGAATCAGACCCGTCATCCAGTCGTTGCAATGTACTACATCCGGCTGAATATAATCCAGCAAAAAGTTTATGACATATCGCTGCAGAGCTAAAGAACGCTGCACAGGCGAGTGGAGAATATTTTCGTCATACGGATTACGCAGATAGGAAAAAGCGCTGTCGTTTACCAGATGTATTCCTCTACCACTCAGGATCACTGCCAACTTATCGATTTCCTGACTGGTGATGGCTGCCATGTGTTTTACATTGCGGTCATATTTGGGCAGAACTATGTGCAGTTCAAATTCCCGGCATTCATTTAGATGACGCACCAGACCGGCAGAGATATCGCCCAGACCTCCGCCTTTGGCAGCAAAAAGATTGGCTGCATTTCCCATACCTTCGGGAAGTTCGGTGATCTCCGGAGTGCAGAGCAAAATGCGCGGCCGCTTTTTGGAACTGAAAACCATTTCACTCTGACTGGTCAATTCATTCGAAACAATATCGGAATTTTTATCTTTCATTTTTCCAATCCCTTCTCTGCCAAGCGAATCAGTTTCTGCAACTGGAATTCCGTTTGGGAAAGATTTTTCTCGAGACGCTCTTTAAAATCTAGCCATTTATTTTTATCTGCTTTTTTATTTAATTTTAGTGGAATAAACATTCCCAGCCAACGAAGCATATTTTCAAATGCTTCCCGATTGAACCAGAATTTATCTTCAAACTCATTAATACCAAGATAATCATGTAATGCTGGTTTTGCTAGTAATCCTTCTAACCAATTCTGCTTTAAAGCATTTACATTTAAGGAAGATAACAACTGCAACAATGCGCCTAAGGCACTTGTGTTTACTTTTTGATTATCAGATTTCAATTTCTTAAAAAGTTCGGAAACTTCCAGATCAATAAGCGCTTCCCGATACCAGTTGTCACCAAACTTCTGATTGAAAATCGGGGCGAGAGAATCTATTAGGAATGCCAATGGAAAGAGGATTTTTTCGGTTTGAGTAAGCTTGGAATCCGTTAATTTATACAATTTTTTCAAGTTTTTAATGATTACTTCTGCGAGATTCCGGTCGGATTTTATATCGATGATCTTGAGAAGCTGATCGATACTTTCATTCAGTCTGAACTTCAATTCATTTTCAAATTTAGTGAAAAGCTTATGTGATTTATCGTCCCAATTAATGATTAAATACTTCATCATATCAGCCGAAATGATCAGGCTGAACGCATCCAGCATTTCGCTGAAACGGAGTCTTTTTAATTCTCTGGTCAGGTTTGTAGTCCCCTGCATCCGAAGATGATCATTCAGTTTCGCATAAATTTCTTCAGGATCATGAACTTCGTACACATCCCAGAAAACCGAATATTTGAAAGCACTTAAAAGAATATGCAAACCATTTTTATGCAGTTCGGCAGATTTGCGAATATAGGTGTAGCCATTAATGGTGTCTGTAAAGATCGTGAACCAGCCGTTTTCTTTGTGCAGATGCCAAGCTTCCGCCAGAGTCGTCTGCTGCCAATGCACTTTGCCATCCAACAAGACCGGTTTGTTTGCCAGATGAACATAACCGGCAGTCTCCTGGAAAACATTGTGATATAGAACCAGTGAACGTTGTCCTTCTGCTTCATTGCTATAGGCAAAAACATTCTCGTTCAGATTGCCTTCGTTTGTGTAAAAATCATAGAGTATAAAGTTTTCTACATCGGCAAAAAGTGCCCGTCTTCCAAGTAGAGGAAAGATCTCTTTCTTATGACGCTCGATCAGATTACGATCAGGTTCTTCCCACATTTTAGGTTTGGAAAATTCCATCCCGTAGCGTTCCGCGAACCCTTCGATCTGACCGTGCGCAAACATGGGAAGACCCGGCATTGTACTCATCAGCACGCAAACTCCAAAGTATTTATCATTTTTGCCGAATTGGGCAATCGCTGTTTCCTCATCGGGATTACTCATAAAATTTACGAATCTCTTCAGGATTTGCGGATTGAATGCCAGCACATTTTTGATCGACTCCCGATATTTCTTGTTTTCTTCTGCTTTCAGCATATTCATGAAAGCGCTGTTGTAAACCCGATGCATTCCCAAAGTGCGAACAAAATAGCCTTCCATCATCCAGAAAGCTTCTGCCAGAAGCAGCGTATCGGGAGCTTCTACTGCAACGCGATCTACCACTTCCCTCCAGAACTCGTTGGGAATTTTCTGATTGAATTCCTCTCCGGAAAGGGCATGACGAGAGCGGGATGGAATGGCGCCACCACATCCCCGCAAAGGAAACCAGAGTCTTTGAACATGTTTTTTTGCCAGTGTCATCGCCGCATCAAAGCGGATGACCGGAAATTTTTGGGCGATGGAAATTATTTCCCGAATCACTGCTTCCCGAACTTCCGGCAGCAGATAATTCAACTGTGCTGTGTCATTCCAGGGAATGCTGGTGCCGTCATTGCCATGGTAGATGTAACGCGTTCTGCCGTCTTGCCTGCTATAAAGCTTAAAGACAACCGCAGCATCGCTTTCATCATAATAATGATCCTCGATATGAATGGCAATTTCGCCTCTTTCTGAAATATTCTGGCTGTAAAAAGAATAGGAAGGAAAGGGCGATTCGCTTTCCTGCAGAAACCAGTCGGGATGATCAACGATCCAGTCGGAATCGATGCCCATGTGATTGGGAACCATGTCGCAGGCGATGCGAAGTCCAAAATGCCAGGCATTTTTCTGTAGTTTTTGGCGTGCTTCATCTCCGCCCAGATCGGCAGCAACCTGATAATTCATCAATGAATAGGCGCTGGCGATGGCATCCTGATTTCCTTTGATCTGTTTGAAACGCCTGGAAGCTGCACTCCGTTCCCAGATGCCGATAAGCCAGATTCCGCTGAATCCGCGTGAGGTAATTTCTTGCAGTTCTTCTACCGGGATTTGATCGAGTTTATCTATTTGCCGACCATATTTTCTACTGAGCTGAGCCAGCCAGACGTAGGTTGATTTTGCAAGGAGTACAAGCGTGCTCATCCAGTTCTGATCTTCCGAAAAACGCTCGTATTCTTCATCGCTGAAATCATAAACTTGTGTGGGACCTGCACCGCCGCCTCGAAAAGCTGTTTCCTCTTTCAGTGTGTCCATGCCTTCCAGAATCTGCCAAAGCAGATCGCCCAATAATTGGCCAAAATTTTGCCTCATGAAGTTAAGCTGATCATAGATGGAATATGGGTGCTTCTGCATGCTTATCAGCAATAAATCGAGCAGCTTATAATTATCCAGAACAGCAGGTTTATCAGCAAAATATTCCTGCGCAATCTCAATGATCTGCCGATGAACCTGCGGCAATTTCAATTGATCTTGATCGAAAAATGTTTTGAAAGGAAGAAACGCCTTATTTCGATTACAGAGCCATAAAATGATACTTTCCGAGATCAGATCTTCTTCCTTCACCTTGAAATCTGAATTTATTCCTTTCCAGAAAATTGTCAGTTTATCAGTTTCAATATTCTGTTTGATATTGCTTCCTATATCTATCCAGGAAGTGACAGCTTTGGATTTTACATATTGAGTTATGATATGCCTGTAGATCTTGATAAGAAGCAGCATTCCGTTTAATTCACCGGCAGAAACAGCGGTAAAATCTTCTTCCTGTTTTAGCTTTTGGATGAGTTGAAATAGTTGTTTATGGTCCAGGTGAGCCAGTGTGCCGTCTGCTCGAACAAATTTTTGAAGCTTCAGCCGTTCTGCTGTTCTTGTATTAACCGGTATGCCTTTTCGCATTAATAATGCCATTTTATGTGATCTTTGAAAATATGATTATTGCAGTTTTTGGGTCGAATGCGTACATTCAGGCTTTGTTTTCCGGTACCCATGATTCTGGATTTCAATTCAAAACTGGCTGTTTCATTTTCGATTTTCACGAACTCCAGAGGCAACACACTCCATTTTTCTGCATTTTGCATATAAAATGCTTCCACCTGGAAAAGATCGACAGGTGCACCGTCCATAAAAATATCTGCTTTGATCTTCAATTCCAAGCCGCTTTCGATGTGAGCATCGGGATAGATATTCATATCCACTTTTTCAAATTTAACCTTATCCCAATATGTTTCTACAGTATCTTGAATTTTCTGAAGTTCGGTTAATTTCTGATGATCATTTGCCATAAGTTCGGAGATATTTCTGTAGCCCGGCAGATAAAATTTATTTAGATAATCACGTAGAACACGGTGCATATTGAAACCGCTGCCCACATCATGAATGGAATTTTTCATGACTTCAATCCAGTTTTTTGGCAGTCCGTTCCTGTCCTGATCGTAATACATTTTCGTGATCGTATTTTCCAGAATGTCATAGATTTCGTTAGCTTCCAGAGTATCACGCACTGAAGGGTCAAAAATGTTTTCTCCGGAATTTATGGAATAACCGTTTTTGCCGTTAAAACATTCCGGCCACCAGCCATCCGGAATACTCAGATTTACAGCACCGTTCATGCCGGCTTTCATGCCGGATGTGCCGCTGGCTTCCTGTGGTTTGATTGGATTATTCAGCCAAACATCCACACCCTGAACCAAATGACGGGCGATGTTGATATCATAGTTTTCCAAAAAGACAAATCTATGTTCCATACCGGTTTCTTTGGCAAAGTCGATCAGCGATTTGATGACAGCTTTACCTTTTTCATCGGCGGGATGAGCTTTGCCTGCATAAATGAACTGAACCGGTTTTTCTTCGTTGGCTATCAGTTTGATCAATCTTTCTTTATTCTGCAGAATAAGAGCACCGCGTTTGTAGGAAGCAAACCGACGGGCAAAACCGATAAGCAGATGATTGGGATTTAGTACGGTGCTTGCTTTATTGGCAGAAGCTCCCCGATAAACCAGCGTGCTTTGCAATCTCCTGCGAACAAAAGATATCAGCTGCTCTTTGCGCTGCTGGTGTGCATGCCAGATCTCAATATCAGGAATAGTGTGAATGTTTTTCCAGACGGAACGATTTTCTGCCAGATGTTGATAATCCGTTCCCAGATAACGATCGAACAACCGCGACATCTGGCGGCTGATCCAACTTTGAACATGTACGCCGTTAGTAATGGCGATTATGGGAAATTCTTCTTCGTAGAGATGCGGATAGATGGCATGCCACATCTCACGGGAAACTTTGCTGTGCAGCTCTGAAACGCCATTGATATACTTGGCGAAACGAATTGCTAATGCAGAAAGAATGAAATTGTTATTTGCCGGTATTTGAGCGAGTTCACAGAATTTCTCAAATGTAATGCCGCAGTTTGTGATCTCTTTTTCCAAATAGAGTTTCACTAATGCAGTATCAAATTCTTCATTACCTGCCGGAACGGGAGTGTGCGTTGTGAAAACAGTGCTGGATCTGATAAAATTCATCGCCTGATTAAAACTGAATGTCTGCTGATTAACCAGTTCCTGCAATCTTTTTATGATAACAAAGGCGGAATGGCCTTCATTCAAGTGGAATACATTGGGCTGCAAATCCAGAATTTTAATTAATTCCATCGACCCGAAAGCCAGAACAATCTCCTGCAGTATTCGCAACTTGCGATCCGCCACATAAAGATGATCTGTAATAATGCGATATTGCGGTTTGTTCATCTCCAGGTTTGTATCAAGAAGATAAAGCGGAATTTTGCCGACATGGGCATTCCAGACTTTAAAATAGATCTCTTCATCGCGCAGATTGATGGAAAGAAGCAAGTCCTTGTCGTTTTTATCTTTCATTTTTTCGATTGGTTTGTTATACCATTCATTCTCTGTATAGATCTCAATCTGATTTCCTTCCAGATCGATGTGTTGATTGAAATAGCCGTAGCGATAGAGCAGACCAAAAGCACTGAGAGGAATTCCCAGATCGGAAGCTGCTTTCAAATGATCACCGCTGAGCACTCCCAAACCGCCGGAATAAGCCGGCAGAGATTCATGGATACCGTATTCCATGGAAAAATAGGCAATCTTGAATTGCGGATCAAACTTCTTTTTCTGATCATTTTCATCGATGAAAAATCCCTCGTAATTCAAAAAGGTTTCAAACTTGTCGTACACAGAATTCAGTTCGTTCATAAAGCCGGAATTTTTGGAAAGCCCTTCCAATCTGTCATTCGATACTTCCTGCAAAAGTTTGAGAGGATTATGATCAAATTTACGAAACAATACCGGATCAACTCGATTGAACAAACGAAATGCATCCGGATCCCAGGTTGACCATAAATTACGTGCCAGTTTTAATAATTTAGTCAGCTCCTCGGGCACCTGAGGATTCACATAGAAATTTTTGAATTTTATATTATCATTCATTACAACCTCCGTTGTAGGAAAAATTCTCGCTGTCGATTTTGTGTCAATACTCTTCACCGATAATTTTTTTTAAATGCGTGTGGAATAAAAAATCAACTTCGAAGATATGCTGTTTTTTATTTGACGAATTAACAGCTCTTTGCAGTTTCTGCGCAGGTTGAGGTTAAATGAAGAAAACATATAAAATTAAGTTTCGTTACACACCGCCTATTGGTGGTGTGGAAAAAGTTTTTTTGAGTGGTTCATTCAATAATTGGTCGCTTGATGCACTGGAAATGCAACCGCAAGCTGGAATTTTCCAATTGGAAATAGAACTGCCTCCCGGTAAATATTCCTACAAGTTCATTGTGGATAATCGCTGGCTGGCAGATGAGACTGCCGATCATTTTGAAGATGACGGTGAAGGCGGCAGGAACAGTGTGATCTTTGTGGGGAACGGCACTGAATCTCTATTCATTATTCCGATTAAATTTAAATCGAAAAAAAAGATAGATCATCTTAACATTGCCGGAACTTTCAATCAATGGAATCCGTATCGAGATGAACTTTGTCAAATTGACGATGAAACCTTTCTCATCCATCTGCTGCTGCCGGCTGGAATTTATGAATATAAACTGGTTGTAGATGAAAAAATCTGGATAACTGATCCCGCTAATCCGCAGAAGAAAGTTGATGATCGTGGCGGTAAAAATTCGATATTGGAAGTGGATGAAAGATTCGAATTGTTCAGTGGCAATGAAGCAGAATTGTTTCATTTTGGTTTGGTGGATGAACATCTGCCTTCGGGAGAAGAGATCGGTAGAGATCTTATCCGCTTTTCCTGCCGCACTTACCGGCAGAATATCGAAAAAGTATTGCTGAATTCGGAAGGTAGAGATTGGGAAATGCAGAAATATTATTCTGATATCAATTTCGATTTTTACTCTCTCATGATACCGAAAAATGAAACAGCAGATCAATTCCAGATTAAACTGATAAAGAACAATAAAGAATATATTCTTAAGAAAAAAGACAGTTTTGAAGATCACTTTGAAGTAAAAAAAATGGCTTCCGAACTCAGTTGGATCAAACAGAGTATTATCTACCAGATATTCTGTGATCGTTTCTATAACGGCGATCCATCCTTAAATCCTGATTTTAGTGAATGGTATTATGATCCTGCCGGGAATCCTTTATCTCCAGCAGTGCGGCAAGCTTCATATCACTTGGAACAAAACTGGCAGAACTGGCAGGTTCTGCAGGATCATCCGCAAAAACATCATACCTTTTTTGGTGGCGACCTGCCAGGAGTTCGCCAGAAAATTCCCTATCTCAAAGAATTGGGAATAAATTGCCTGTATTTCAATCCATTAGTTCAGAGCGCTTCAAATCACAAGTATGATACATTCGAATATTTTCAGATCGACCCCCATTTTGGAGGCAATGCGGAATTCGAGAAGTTAGTGGATGAATGTCATCAAAATGGCATCAGAATTATTCTGGATTTTGCTTTCAATCACGTGGGTCTGGGTTTTTTTGCTTTTCAGGATTGCCTGAAAAACGGTAAAAAATCGGAGTATTTTAACTGGTTCGATTGGTACAAATGGCCTCTTCCCAAGAAGATTACCGCTAAATTCAGAGCTGCAGATTATTATCAGTGCTGGTGGGGTCATGCCGAGCTGCCGGATTTGAATTTTGATCTTTCCCGTTTTCATCCGGATGAGAATTATCTGCATGATGAAAAGGATGCAAAAGTTAATGAGCCACTGGTGAAGCATCTTTTGCAGGCAGTGGAATTCTGGCTGAAAGAAATGGATATCGATGGTTTTCGACTGGATGTTCCCAACGAAGTTCCATTCTGGTTTTGGAAGCGATTTCGTGCCAAAGTGAAAGAGCTGAAACCTGATGCATATCTGGTAGGCGAAATCTGGCACAATGCGGAAGAGTGGATCGAAGAATATTTTGATGCTGTGATGAATTACACATATTTTCGCGAGCCGGTACTGCAATATTTTGCTTTGCAAAACAGGACGAAAGATACATTTCTACATGAAATTCTGCAGGGTTTGCATAATTATGGGTTTGCCAATCTCAGCCTGATGATGAACCTTCTGGACAGCCACGATACACACCGGTTTCTTGAAGCGGTAAATGGTGACATTAGAAAATTGAAACTGGCAGTTTTGTTCCAAATGAGCTGGATCGGTGTTCCACATATTTTTTACGGAGACGAAGTTGGACTTCAAGGCGGCAGCGATCCTGATAATCGGCGCCCAATGAATTGGGAATTTGAAGCAGAAAAAACATTAAAAGATCTACACGTTTTTTATGCTGAACTTATAAATATCAGAAATAAAAACAACTGCCTGATCTACGGAGATTTAAAGATCATTTCGGATAATCATCTGATCGCATTGGAAAGATTTTTGAATGATGAAAATATTCTAATTCTTATCAATAATTCCGAGCAAACTCAAGATTATGAAATTGAAGCTGAATATGAGGATTTAATCGATCAAAGCAAAGTTTCCGGCAAGGTCGAACTCAGTGCATTCGCAGGCAAAATTTTAAAGAGAATCTGATCAATCCTGCTTCACCTTAATGATCTTATCTGTATCAAATCCCCAAATTCTTGCTTTCTCGATTAATTTACTGTAATATTCATCGGAAATATGCGGAGTTCGACTCAAGATCCAGAAATAGTTGAAAGTATTGCTGGTGACGATCGCCAGCGAATAATCTTCTTCCAGATAGATAATGCGATAAGCAGCTGCAAAGGGCCAGAAAAAGCTGACCTTTAGATCTGACGGCTTTGATTCATCCGGAACCCATGCTTTTCCTTTGGCTTCACTCCATTTCTGTTTTTTCGTGTTGAATCCCTTATTTAGTACTTCGATTTTTCCATTATCCAGAAGCAAGTAAGTTGCCGTAACCTGCTGCAGATCTTTCTCGAAACGATGCGGCAGGCGGACTATTTCATACCAGGTTCCCAGATATCTTTCCAGTTCAAAGTCTTCGACAGATGCAATGTTGCTTGTTTTAGCTTGAATAGCGCAACTTGAGATACAGATCAGTGAGATCATTAACGGCATAAATGTTTTCATTTTTTCCTCTTTTTCAATATATTATTATTTTTCTAAATCCTGCCAATTTAACTGATAATGATTTCGAAATAAAAGCCAGAAAAAGCAAATCTGCAAAGCAATAAACACGAAAATTCCCTGACTGAAAATCGTTGAAAAATAGTGCAGTCCAGCCAAAAGCGGCATGAATACAAATACAGTAAGCAAATAACTTCCCTGTTTGAAGGCTGTGTTCTGCCCGGTTTTCAATTCCTCCGAAAATGGTAATTTCTGTCTGGAAAAATTCTGGTAAAGCAGTTGTAGAATCAGGCTGTTTAAAATTATTGCTGCCACATGCTCCACGATCGTAAATTTCCATAAATATAGATAGATCACAGCAGGAATTCCCAGAAGAATCACCTGATACGTAAAGAACATGGCAAGCTGTCCGCATTTGATAATGATCCCCGGAGATTTGATCGGTAAAAAACGAAAAATCCAGACGGCACGATGATTTTCGCTGTAATTCAGATAGATGGAAAGCGGCATCATCATCATTGCTGCATAGTACATAAAATAAAAATGTTTCGTTTCGGAAATCACAATCTGCGGATCAGTCGTTATCCGCCAGATCATGATAAATGGAAAGATAAGACCCATCGCCATTATCGGATAAATTGAATGTTTCAATTTACGTTCCCGAGCTAAAACGATTACGGAAAATTTGTATAAAGCTTTGGAGGCATCCGTTCGGAAAAAGCCGGTAAATCTGGCAGCGAATGATTCTCTTTTTTGAATTTTTCTTGTATCGATTAAATTCATTTTGAAAAGATCTCGCTCAAAACCCGGTGCTATTCTGGAAAGATAATATTTATAACCATACAGAGAAAAACCAATGCCGGCAAGTCCGGCTAGAAAAGCCGCAATGTTATATGAACCAGTCGCAATCATAAAACCCGGCATGGCAAACCAGGCCGGAGGAAAGAGATAAATCCAATTGGAAATCTGAATGAAATCCAAGCTTGCCAGCCAGAGCTCGGAAGTTTGCAGAAACACCTGATAACCAACAAAAATCGCGATCATGGAAACTATCTGAACCAGATTTATGATATCTTTTAATCTCTCTCCCGAAAATTTCTTCAGGATCAATCCATAAAAAAGTGCTGCACCAAAAAACAAAAATAATAAACAAAATATCATAGAAAAAAAAGAAATTACCGACAACAGAATGCTGATTTTGATTCCCCAGAAAATAAAGGTCGGCAGGCTGAAACTGAGTGCTATCGCCAACATGTAAAAAAAGATGTGCAGATTTTTTGCCAGATTGATTTCTTTGGAAGTGAGGGGTTTGGGCAATAAAATCTCCCGTTCGGAAAGATCGAAAATATCCTGGCTGAATTCGATGATTACGGCATAGGAAATAAAGATCATCAGAACTGTGAAAAATGTGATGCTGCCAAGCAAGGAAGACTTGATTGAAAGAATTGCGATCAAGAGCAGTAAAATAGTTCCAATCAGAGCATAAAACAGAATCGAGAAAATAAACAGGTTTTGATCTTTACCAACTTTCAAATTGAAATTGGAAAAACCCAATGGTGTTCGCCGCCGGTCCAGGTTGAATTTGAGCTGTAGAAGCAGTCTTACTTTTTGATAATCGACATCTCTGCTCTTGAAGAGAAAGGCAAATCTATCCAGAATTTTGAGGATGAATATATTTTTCATATGCTTAAACCTCTGTCACACTGAGTAGGATCCGGCAACTGCCGGAGACGTATCGAAGTGTCGCATTATCATGTTCCGTTCCATCCTTCGACTAAGCCTGTCCTGAGCTGTGCCGAAGGGCTCAGGATTACATTTCCAGCAATAATCATCCTTTTGTGTATTTTACTTAAACATGACTGATTCATATTATTGAGTTATCGTTTCGATGATTTTATCAGCTATCTTCTCATGTTCGTGAAAACCGGTAAGTTCATTGAAAATGCCTTCCAGCGAACCTTGCGCACTCTTCTTCTGCAACTCGGCAAAAGTGCCGTCGGCAACGATCTTGCCATCGTAGATGAGCACAATACGATTGCTGATCTTTTCCACCACATCCATCAGATGCGAACTGTAAAAAATCGTTTTACCGGCTTGCGCCAGTTTGGAAAGTACTTCTTTGAAAACCAGCACACTGTTTGCATCCAGACCATTTAACGGCTCATCCAGAATGATGATCTGCGGATCGTGGAGCAGAGCGGCTGTGATCAGCAGTTTCTGTTTCATTCCTTTGGAATAAGATGAGATCCTATCGTTCAAAGCTTCCTGAAAATTTAAGTATTCTGCCATGGTAATGCCGCGTCTATTTATTATCTCATCTTTCAAATCATAAATCTTACCAATGAATTCAAGATATTCCTGACCGGTCAAGGTTTCATAAAGTTCGCCGCCTTCGGGAACGTAGCCGATTTTCTTTTTGTATTCTATCCCGCCTGCGGCAATATCCTGATCAAAAACTCGAACTCTGCCTTCATAATCATCGATCATTCCCAAAATGATTCTGATGGTTGTCGTTTTGCCAGCGCCGTTCGGGCCGATATAACTGATGATCTGTCCCGGTTTTATCTGCAGATCTATTCCCTTTAGAACGGATTTTTCGCCGTATTTCATTTTTAAGCCGGAGATAGCAATTACTGCTTCATTATTCATAATTTCATCCTTCTCATCTCAATGTTTTTAATAATTCTTTCGCCTTTGTAATGTCAATTCAAAAAAGTGTCTCTTCTTTTTTTGGATTCTAACTTTCAATTTTTTATAGATTTACCCTTTGACAGATAAGCCTTGCTCATTTGCCTGACACAAAAATGAAAAATGGAGTTATGATGCAAAACAAAGTATTAGTAAAAGTGAACGGCAAAGAGATAACACAGTTTGATGTAGAAAATTTCTTGCGCAGTATGGGGCAGGAACGCGCTGCTCAATTCAATAATGAAGAAGGGCGAAAGCGAATTCTGGAAGAACTAGTTAATCAGAACCTCTTTCTGGCGGATGCCATCGACAGCAAAGTCGAAGAAACAGCCGAATTCCAGAATGAAATGAACAGAATGAAAGATGTGATATTAACTCAAGTGAACATAAATTCCACGATGCGCCAGGTGGGAATAGTAGAAGATGAAATTGAAAAATATTTTCAGGATAACAAGAGCAAATATGATCTTCCGGCCTCGGCAGATACCAGTCACATTCTGGTGGAAAACGAAACCAAATGCCATGAAATCTATGATAAACTGATGAATCAGGAAATCGATTTTGCAGTAGCAGCTCAGGAATTTTCCAAATGTCCTTCCAGCCAGAAAGGCGGTGAACTGGGAATGTATCCTCGCGGCCAGATGGTTCCAGAATATGAAGCTGTGGCTTTTGATATGGAAGTGGGGCAGATCAGTAAACCGGTTAAAACTCAATTCGGCTATCATATCATCAAACTTAATGACAAGGAAGCAGCCAAAGAAGCTGAATATCAGGAAGTGAAAGAAAAAGTTGCAAATGATCTTTTGAAGTCCAAACAAAATCAGGCTTATTTTGATAAACTGCAGGAACTCAAAAGCAGATATAATGTGGAAATGATGTAGTTAATTTGTAACCACGAATTAATTTAATTTGTAGGAATTTAAACCTGCTGGGTTTTATAACCTGGCAGGTTTTTGTTTTGCTGTTGGACTTCACATCTCGTAAAAGTTTTTTGCGTTCTTTTTGCTTTCGTCCCGAAAGTCTTGAAATCAAAAGCCTGATCGAGGACGAACGTTAGAAACAGCGAGTTCGCAAGCTTTGAATTGCCACGAGTTTTATTTTATAGCGACTTTGTAAATTGTTACTTTCTATGCAATCATCGATTTATAAAGACAATCGAACTAACATAAAAAAAAGGCGACCTCACGATCGCCCTTACATTTTTTTTTACTTCGCGCCTTGGCGTTCTTTGCGGTGAATTTTTCTACTTGCCAGCCATCATCGCTGCCACATCGGCTTTTACCTCTCCGATCGGTTTAATATCGAAGTTTTCCACCAGAACTTTAGCCACATTTGGTGATAGAAATGCCGGCAGAGTCGGGCCCAGACGGATTCCTTTCACACCGAGATAAAGAAGAGCTAAAAGAACTGTAACAGCTTTCTGCTCATACCAGGCAATATCGAAAGAGATCGGCAGATCATTGATGTCTTCCAGGCCAAAAACTTCCTTCAACTTTAAAGCTATCACAGCCAGCGAATAACTATCGTTACACTGACCGGCATCCAGCACACGGGGAATACCACCAATGTCACCCAGATCAAGTTTGTTATAACGATATTTGGCACAACCGGCAGTAAGAATAACCGTATCTTGCGGCAATTCTTCGGCTACGTCTGTGAAATAATCACGGGTTTTGTGACGCCCATCGCAGCCTGCCATCACGATAAATCGCTTGATAGCACCGGATTTCACGGCATCCACGACTTTATCTGCCAGAGCCATTACCTGATTGTGAGCAAATCCGCCCACTATCTTTCCGGTTTCAATCTCAATTGGCGGATCGCAGGTTTTTGCCAGTTCAATGATTTCACTGAAATCCTTGGCTTCGCCTTTCCCTGGTCTGGCAATGTGCGGTACTCCGGGATAGCCAGCCATACCGGTGGTAAAAATCCTGTCTTTGTAAGAATCTTTAACGGGAGTGATGCAGTTCGTGGTCATCAGGATGGGTCCGTTGAAGCTGGCAAATTCCTTATCCTGCTTCCACCAGGCATTACCGTAATTTCCCACAAAATGTTCATACTTTTTAAAGGCTGGATAATAGTTTGCCGGCAGCATTTCGCTGTGGGTATAAACGTCCACGCCCGTACTTTCGGTCTGCTTCAGCAGTTCTTCCATATCTTTCAGATCATGTCCGGAGATCAGAATTCCCGGATTTTTGCCAACTCCGATATTCACTTTCGTGATCTCGGGATTGCCGTAAGTTTCGGTATTTGCAGCATCCAGAACAGCCATCGTATCCACGGCAACTTTGCCGCATTCCAGCACCAGCTTCACCAGCTCATCGGCAGAAAGTTCATCATCCAGCGTGGTGATGAGCGCTTTCTCTGTGAACATCACGATTTCCTTGATCTCTTTGCCCAATTGAAGCGCATGATGAGCATAAGCAGCGATTCCTTTTAAACCATAAGTCAGCAGTTCACGCAGAGAGCGGATATCTTCGTTTTCGGTTTGCAACACGCCCACCTGCTGGGCTTTGGCATCGACGTTTTCATCTGTGATCGTAAAACTGGCAGCATCATGATCGGCAAACTTGATGTCATTTATTCCCATTTCGGCAACTTTTTCTTTGCCCATATCCCGCATTTTGATGGTTTCTTTGATGGCATTTACAAAAAACTTTCGATCAAAATTAGCATTCGTGATGGTGGAAAACAGCATTCTCACGATGAAATCATCCAGTTCATTGCAGGTATCGGCATATTTTTTTCGTACTTCCAGGCTGGCGGTGGAACGGAAAATCACCAGTCCTTTCAAAGCATAGATTAAAAGATCCTGCAAATTTGCCACATCGGCTGGTTTACCGCAAACTCCATTCACGGTGCAGCCCTTGTTGCTCAGAGCTTCCTGACATTGATAACAAAACATACTCATTGATTCAACCTCCTGCTATTTTTTTTAAATTTTGCTTATTATATTTTTTCCAAATTCAAAACACTCTTTTTTTGCCTGTTCATCGGGATTCCATTTTGCTTTGAGCGGCTCGGTAATGATCTCAAAATCAGCTTCCGCCAGTTTTTCTGAAAGCAGTCTGGGTGATTCACCGCTCCAGCCGTAAGTACCGAAGGAAGCAGCTTTCTTGCCAGTGAAACTCAGGCCTTTGACCTCTTCCAGAAGAGCTGCGATGCTGGTGAGAATTCCTTTATTGATCGTGGGCGAACCCAGCAGAACCAGTTTGGATCTGAAGATTTCCGTGATGACATCATTCTTGTCGGAATGCGCCACGTTAAAGAGCTTAATATTGATCTCGGGATCAGCATTTTTGATGCCGGCTGCCATTGATTCAGCCATTATTCTGGTGCCATTCCACATGGTGTCGTAAACTATTGTCACCTGATCTTCCTGATAGGCATCAGCCCAAGTCAGATATTTTTCAACGATTTGAGCCGGATCGTCTCTCCAGATAACGCCATGACTGGTACAGATCATATCCAGAGGTAATTTCAGTTCCAGGAATTGCTGGATTTTTTTTATGACAAATTTACTGAAAGGGGTCAAAATATTTGCGTAATATTTGATGCATTCCCGCCATAATTCATCCTGATCGACCAGATCGTTGAACATGAATTCGCTGGCATAATGCTGACCAAAAGCATCGTTGCTGAACAGCACATTATCTTCGGTCAAATATTCAAACATACTGTCGGGCCAATGCAGCATTGGAGCTTCTACAAAGATCAGTTTTTTACCGTTGCCGATTTCCAGAGCATCACCTGTTTTCACGACTTTGAAATTCCAGTCCTGATGATAATGTCCTTTGATCGAATCGAGCGCATTTTTGGTGCAGTAAATTGGTGTGTCTGGTATTTCTTTCATCAGTTCCGGCAAGGCGCCGCTGTGATCAATTTCAGCATGATTTGCGATGATGAAATCGATTTTTTTCAGATCGATCTCTTTTTTCAGATTTTCCACGAATTCTTTGGCAAAAGGATGCCACACCGTGTCGATCAATACATTCTTTTCTTCTCGGATCAAATAGGAATTGTAAGTAGATCCCTTATGTGTGGAATATTCGTCGCCATGAAATTTTCTCAATTCCCAGTCAATTTTACCAACCCAGTAAATGTTGTTCTTCACTTTAAAACTCATCCTAAACCTCCTATTCGGTTTTTTTTTAAAAATTAAATAATCTCACCCTGAATCGATACGACATTCACACGCGGCATGAGAATCTTTCCTGTTTTCTCCATCGCTTTCTGCACGATCCATTCAGTGCCGCCGCAGCAGGGAACTTCCATGCGCACGATAGTGAGAGATTTGATATCCTGATTATTGAAGATCTCAGCCAGTTTATCTACATATTTATCAATATCCTTATCAAGCTTTGGACATAAATTTATCACAATTTTATCTTTCATGAATCTTTGATGGAAATTGGGATAGGCAAATGGTACGCAATCGGCTGCAATGAGCAGATCAGCATTTTTCAAATATGGTGCATTGGGATTCACTAAATGCAGCTGTACCGGCCATTGACGCAGTTCTGATTTTAACTGAACATTTTGATTTTCTTGTGGTTTTTCTTCTCGTTGGATCGCCTGCGCAGCAGTTCCCGGACATCCACCGCTGGGACAGGCATCTTCATCTACTTTTGGGATCGGAAGTCCTTTCTTCATCAGGATAGCCACGGCCTGCTCGAAATATTCAGTCTCACCATGATCTTTCAAATGCTTCAGATGAGCTTTGATAGTATTCTTTCCTTTGGGAATGATGTTTTCTTCCATCACTATTCTTTCATCATAAGCTTGCGCTTCTCTCTCAATTGTCTTGATAGCACCTTCGGGACATTCTCCCAGACAGGCTCCCAAACCGTCACAAAACAGATCACTTACAAGTCTTGCTTTGCCGTCGATGATCTGCAAGGCTCCTTCCGGACAGCCCGGAATACACAAGCCGCAGCCGGTACATTTTTTTTCATCAATTTCTATTATTTGTCGCTTCATTTTTATTCTCTCCTTTTGTCATTCTGAGAAATTCTAACTTCTTCTCTCACGAAGAATCTATTACCTATAGACTCTTCCGGCTTCGATTCTCTACGCCGCGACAAGTCTTCGAATACCTCCATAAGAATTCTTCAGAGAGACTATCATTTACACCATCACCGTTTTTGTAGTCGGTTTCGGCATTTTCAGCACCAGCACACGGGAATCGGCATCCGTTTCGTTGTAGATGCAATGCACGATGTTTTTGGGACTTTCGATGATGTCATCTTTGGTTACCTGCTTTTGTTCATCTCCCACCATGATCGTGGGTTTTCCTTCCAGCACATAAAATGCTACATCCACCGGCGTGATATGCGGTTTCAGGCTCTCCCCCGCTTTCAGCAGCAGATGCATGATGATCGCATGATCTTTGTCGTAAAGCTTGAACGCTTGAATTCCATGCGGATTATCCGCAGTTTCCAGTTTTTTGTAATTTTTGATTTCCATCAAAACCTCCATTCAGGTACTTTAATACCTGTTTATATTCAAAATTTTTTCACTTCAAATCTGCCAGTTTAATGTTCTTGAAGACAACATAGATTTCCTGGGAAATGCGATTTAATTCCGTGCTGAAGATACAACTCTGAAAAGCACAATTTACTTTACCAAACGGACAGCCGTTCAGCCGCACCTTGCTTTCGATCGTTTCCAGGATTTCCAGAAAATTTATCTCTTCCGGGGCTCGATTCAAGGCAAAACCACCCGCCGGACCGCGTACCGAATTAACCAGTTCCGCTTTGCTGAGTTTTTGAAAGACTTTTGCCAGATGCGCCTCGGAAGCATGCAGTACTTCCGCCAGCTTCTTAACACTCACACTCCGGGGAGTTTGCTGTGCTATATAAGCCAAACCATGGAACGCCAGAAAAGCTCCTTCCGAAATATTCACTAAACTATTCATTTCAAATCCTTATTTCTATTTCGGTATTCAAATACCTAAATGCTTGTTTATCTGTCAATAACTTTTTAAAAATCATACCGAACTTTCAAAAATACCATATCATTTTCGTTGTATTGACCAAAATTTCCATTTTCGCCCAAGAAGATATTTGCTCCCAGTTGAGCTTCAAATCCATCCGCCAGATCGTAAACTACTTTCGGACGCAGAAGAGCATCTGCGTTGTTTATGCCGTAATATGTAAAAAATTCTAGCCGCAGCTTTTGGCGCAGAAAATCTTCTGTCAGCAGGCAAGTCATGGTGCTGGAAAATTCATCATTGCGAATATCGTCATCATAATCCAGAATATATTCCTGAATAAATTGCCAGCTTACATTCAATCCGAACCAGTTGTGATCGTAACCGAGAAGATAATGGATATAATTCTTTTCTTTTATACCATTTACGTTCATTTTCTCGGCAGCAAATTTCTTATCAAAATACCAGGCACCTTCCCCGCGCACAACTGCCCCACCAATTGACCTACCGAAACTGGCGCCAGCCAGAGGTAGTCTGTGATATTCCGGTCTGATCAGAAGAGTTGTATCCGGCTGCATATAAATATGCATGGCAGGACTATCATCCCACATCCAGGCAGCCATCAATTCAAAATCGATCGTACTACCCAAATAGGAATATTTGAAAGCAAGTTCGCTATTTGAAAGTTTATTTTCAATTTCAGACTGGGAATAATCGTACGAAACCGGCATGAGAAAATCCGTCATTTTCGGAGCCCAGATCGAGTTCTCATCCGGCTGAACAGTAGATTGAAAAGCAGGGATCCAAACAGCCTCGAAAGTTGAATTTCCCAGATAATAATCTAATTTTACAGCATTCACACCGATTCGAATCTCCTCAAAATCGGGTATAATAAATTCAGAAAGATCACGTGGAGAAATTACATCTGTGATAAAAACACCATCCGCTTTTCCCCAGATTATCTGCTGCTTTCCCATCCGCAGATCAAAATTATCAAAATAGATGTCCAGATAGGCTTGCCTTAGTGAAATATCAAAATATTGAGCAAGCGCATTATAATCAAAAACCGGATTTACAAAAAATTTCGCATCGCCTTTTCTATAATCCAGCCGCCAGTCAAAGGTGTTCTGCAAAACTGAATAATCTCCATCCTGCTCAGTCAGAGCACCCAGATATAAACGCACAAAGCCGTGGTGAACGATTTGGGCGTTCAGCATGAAGGCGGACATTAAAATCATTATCACAATTGTTTTTCTCATTCTATTTTCTCCTTCGTTCTCAAAGACAGAGCTTTGAGTTACTTGTGCCGCAAACATCTTTGTTTGCGAATCTCAAAGACGGAGCTTTGAGTTACAGTCCTCTTTTCATCATTCTTTCCGTGAAGTTATTATCATCAATGCCGATATCCAGTTTCACTTCTTGCAGACACATTCGGGTAGTGTGATCTTTCTGAACATTATGCATCTCCGATAATGTGATGATGAAGTAATCTTTAATCGTTTTAACTTCTTTCACTGTGAGGATTTTCAGCAAATCTCCGTCCTCTTCATAAAATTCCTTTTTCTTGCCTATCCATTTGTCTTTGATGATCCAGGTAATTGTTTTGGAATACATGTAATCTTCTTCTCTGGGAATGCTTTCTACCACGTAACATAATTCACCTTCGATGGTTTCTTCCCGCAGAAGTTTATGCTTATCCGCTTTGGGATGACGGTCGCCCAAGTCATCATAGGTAAAGTCGGAGCCCATAAAATAATCACTTTTACTGTCTGAAGAAATTCTTTTTACTTTTTTCAGAGCAGGAAGATAGATCCACTGATCATCATCTTTTCCTTCTTCATCATAGCTCCAGTTCATAAAAGAAGTATTTCGTACATCCGCCGGAGAAAGGAAGAACATGATCTTTTTTTCCATCTCGCCATAATCTTTCAGGAACTGCCTGATCTCGCGAACCCGTTCTTCACCGCGAGAATTTATCAGCGACATTGTCAGATTACCCTCCTGATCTTCGCCGGTGGAACGGTTATAAACATTTTCGATTATCTGCTGTCCCGTAATATCCTGTGCCAAGATGGCAGCAGGAATCAGCAAAACTGCCATCAGAATAAGTGAAACCTTCACATTTAAAAGGTTGCTGAATTTGATTTTTCTAAACATTTTTTCCTCCAGTTTTTTTATTTTTTTGAATTATTTTGATCTTGTTTTTCCTGAAAAATAAATTCGTTTTATAAAGCAGCAGATACATAATCGTTATCGTTCCCAGAAAACTGGTGAACATATTCAGGGAAACCAGGGCTCCCAGGCTTCTATTGGGCGGGAAAACAGAGAATAGCAATACCAGGAATCCGGCAATTACAACTGTTGCATTGAAGATAATTGCCCTACCCGAATGATGCATTGTTTTCTGCATGGTCAGTAGTTTATCACCTGTTGCTGCGGCATTGATCTTATATCTTTCAATGAAGTGTACAGCATAATCTATCCCGATCCCGATAGCGATACTGGAGATGAGCGCTGTGGTTGTGCTGAGCGGGATGTTCAAAAGTCCCATCACGCCAAATCCGATAACGGCTGTAATGACGATGGGTACAGAACCGATGAGACCAGCCGGCAAATTCTTGAACATAAGTGTAAGCAAGATAATGATGATGAATAGTGACATAATCAGGCTTTTGATCTGCCCTTCCAGAATGAGATCAGTAAAAACCAGACCTTTGTAACCCGAGCCGGCATAATTCACTGTTATTCCCAGTTTTTCAAAATCCTCACTATATTCTTCCACAACGGCAATAGCATTGTTTATTGCTTTGGAATTATCGCTTTTCAATTGAATCGTTACATTTGCAGTTTTGAAATCATAATCCACTACTTTCCAGAGATTTTCCGGATCACCGCTCATTTCATAAAGGAGAAGATATTGGGCATTAAGTTCTTTGGAATCCGGGATAGTTTCAAATTCCTGTTTATCGGCATGCATCACTTTGTTCATGCGTTTTAAATAATCTGCCAGTGAAAAGGAATTTCCTACAACGTCCAACCTGCTTTCCACCTCGTTCTGCAGTTTATCGATCAGTTTCAAAGCAGCGGGAGATTTCATGACATCTTCATTTCCTTCCAGAATTACATTCAGATTGCTGGTTCCACCGAAGTTTTCGTTGATGAAAGCATCGGTAAGCACAATGTCGCTATCCTTTTCAAATTTATCCAGAAAACTGGAATTGATCCAGACCTTGGTGATGCCGTAAACAGATGCAGCCACTATGATAATCGTTAGAAACAGGACGATCGTTTTATGTTTGATCACACCTTCGGCAAATCTGCTTGATAAAGTATTTTCTGCTGGATTATGTTTGGAATTGTCTTTTTGTTTTCTTTTGGGAAAACCAAACACCAGAATGGTAGATGGAATGAGTATTAATGAAAAAAGCATCGCAGCCATTACACCAAAAGCAGTGAATACCCCGAAATATTTGATGGGGAAAACTTCGGATGTGAGCAGCGAAATAAATCCAACCGAAGTTGTAACCGATGTCATCACAACTGGTTTCCACATATTTTTCAGCATATCTGTTACAGCTTCCCGTCTGCTTGCCGTCGGATTTTTTTTCAGGAACAGATCCAGATGGCTGTAGAGATGAATTCCATCTGCCACGCCAATAGCGATCAGCATCACCGGGATCATGGTGGAAACAGCATAAATCGGAATATGAAGAGCAGCCATCAAACCAAAAGCCCAGATCACACTGAAGATAACCACCAGCATTGTAGAGATCATATTCTTCAGGCTTTTCAACACGATCAACAGAACCAGAATTATCACTGCCATCACGATCGGCACCATTTTCTGCATATCTTTCGGTCCCAGATACGCCATCGTTCCCTCCACGATAGGAACACCTGCTACATAAAGTTTTTCCGGTCCTTCATAGGAATGTATCAGCTCCAGAATTTGATGATAAAATTCCTGGCTGAAAACATCATCACCAATTTCGGCAATGATAACACTTACAGTTTCATTCTCTGAGACCAGCCTGCCGAAGATCATTTCATTGTTCCTCACTTTTTCGGCAATCTGGTGCAATCCTTCTTCCGTAACAGGAACCTTCTTGAAAAAAGCTTTCACATCCATTCCGTCTTCCGTGCCGATAATATTATCAGCCGTATAAAGCGATGTTACATCATTTTTGCCGATTTCCGGCATCTTTCCCAGTTGAATAGTAAGATCTTTAATTTTTTGCAGGGTACCGGTCTGATAGATTCCATCTGAATTTTCAATGGCGATGATGATACCGTCCTGAATATTAAACATCTCCTCGGCAGAATCGCTGTAGACAAAAGCCGGATGATCCTGCGGCATATATTTATCGAGATCGGTTTCCATTCTGCTGTTTCTTTTCATAACCAAAAAAAATGCAAGCGTGATGATCAGTAAAGACAGAAGAATGATCTTGGGAAACCTGAGCAGCTTAGCTATGAATTTTTCCACTTTATCTCCTTTTTATAGTTAATATTCACTAACTTTGATTTTAAAATTTTTTAATCCTTAGCGATCAATTTCAAAATATCTTCACAAAGTTGTCGGCCTTCCGATTCCAGATCAAAGATCATGCCGGATATACTCCACTGGGTGATCAGCAAGCGCAGAGAGCCAATTAGTAACCTGCTTATTGTTAATGATGTTACGTCAGAAATTAATTCATTATTTTGCTGACCGGCTTGAATTGTGCTTTCCAGCAGATTCTGGGAGCGGGTCATCATATTGCTCATTTTAGAGGCCAAATCCTCGTCGTAACGAAAATTCGCTTCCGAAAAAATCACTTTGGCAAAATAGGGATTGTAGCTCATTATTCTGAGATGTTCATAGAAGAAATTTTTTATTTTCTGAATTGAACCAATATCACTGTTCAGCTCTATAATCGCAGGCTGCATTTTAATTTGGAAGTATTTAATGATCGATTTCATAATGCTTAATTTATTATTGAAATGGCGATAAAGAGCCGGTTCGGAAATTCCGATTTCCTCAGCCAGATTCTTTGTCGTCAGATTCTGAATACCGTTATCCGCAATAATTTTGATCGCAGATTCGATGATCTGCTGCTGTCTTTCACTGAACATTATCACTTCCTCCTCTATTCACTAAGTTAGTGAACACTAACATAATAATCTGAAAGTACATGATGGCAAGTTTATTTTATTTTTGAGGTAAATACACAAAAAGTCAGAATGTTATTCTAAACTTAGCTGTTAGTTTTTGCGAAATATTTATCTGCTTTCCATATTTTCCTTGACGCACTTATCTTCGAATATTACAGTAATTTGCGTGATGTTAAAAATTTGTTTATAATTTTTTTTACAAGGAGGTTAAAAAAATGATTACAAAACTAATGAATTTATTATCTGATATAAGAAGTTATTCCGGCTCCAGAATAACAAATGGACTAAGTGACAAAGTCATAGAAAAATTTCTGGAAGAAGACAAAAATCTTGGGCAACTGATCCAGACAGCACAAAGAGAACACAAAAATATGAGAAATCATTATTCTGAAGAATTACAGTTACCGGAAGCAGAACTTTGTACAGTTCTTCAAAAGGATTACGAAAATTTCTATCCGAGAAAGACCAGAAGTCCATTTGTTGCACTAAGTGCTTTAGGACCATGGATCATAACAACTCACGGTGCAGTTTTACATGATTCAGCCGGTTATGGGATGCTGGGAATAGGACATGGTAACAGTACTTTACTGAATGCAATGGCAAAACCTTGGGTTATGGCCAATGTAATGACACCTCAATTCAGCCAGAAACGCTTTGCAGATCGTTTAAAGAAAGAGATCGGGCATAAGAACGGAGTTTGCCCTTTTTCCAAATTTATCTGCATGAACAGCGGCTCTGAAGCAATCAGTGTGGTTGCCAGGATTTGTGATATCAATACCAAAGATCTGATGGAGACAGATGCATACAAAGGAAAAATTGTTAAGCAGCTCTCCTTGGAAGGCGGTTTTCATGGCAGGACTTATCGGGCAGCTAAGGTTTCGGATTCAACTCATGAAATTTACAAAGAAAATCTCTATTTATTTGACACTGAGCGCGAACTGCTGGTTGTACCTCCCAATGATCAAGATGCTTTGAGAGAAATCTTTGAGCAAGCGGAAAAGAACAATTTCTTCATCGAAGCATTTTATATGGAACCTGTAATGGGCGAAGGCATATCCGGACTGGCTATCGAACCGGAATTCTATGATCTGGCTCGTGAACTTACCAGAAAACACGGAAGCATGCTGATCGTTGATTCCATACAGGCAGCCTTGCGCTGTCATGGAGTTCTCAGTATAATCGATTATCCTGGGTTCGAAAATAGTGCTGCTCCCGATTGCGAAACCTATTCCAAAGCCTTGAATGCCGGGCAGTATCCGCTTTCTATTCTGGCACTCACTCCCCAATATGCTGAAGTTTATGTGGCAGGTGTTTATGGCAACACCATGACCACAAATCCACGTGCTCTGGAAGTGGGCTGCTGCGTTCTGGATAGCATCACAGAGGAATTACGAAAGAATATTGTGGAAAAAGGAAAGGAATTCAAACATAAGCTGCAGAAGCTTGCAGCAGACTTTCCGCAGGCTATTGATAGCGTTATGGGAACAGGATTGATCATCAATGCTGAAATGAACAAAGAAAAATACAAAGTTGTGGATGAAGCCGGATTTGAATATTATTTGCGCACTCATGGAATAAACATGATCCATGGTGGAGAAAATGGTTTAAGGTTCACTCCTCATTTTGCCATTACCAGCCAAGAAATCGATCTGATTATTTCTACTATACGGCAGGGAATTAAAGATTTAGCTTAGGATTTTTTCTTACGTTTTAAGCGAAAGAACTCCTGCATCAGACGGCTGCATTGATCCGCTAAAATTCCTGATACGACTACCGGAATGTGGTTGTAATTTTTGTCCTGCAGGGCATTATAGATCGAACCGACAGCTCCCGCCTTGGGATCGTAGCAGCCGAACACAACTCTGCCGATCCGGCTCCAGATGATAGCGCCGGCGCACATCAGGCAGGGTTCCACGGTTACGTAAAGCGTATAGTCCTGCAGATATTTATGACCTGCCCGGATCGCTGCCTTGATCACCAGTATTTCGGCATGAGCCAGCGGATTTTTGATTTGATTTGTGCGGTTGTGATCACAATATAGCAGCTCGTTATTTCCAACCAGAACAGCCCCGATCGGCACTTCGTTTTCAACGAAAGCCGATCGGGCTTCTTCAATGGCAAGATTCATCCAATCTTCATTGGATAATTCTGTTTTCATCTATTTTGAGCTTTTCAGATATTTATAGTAATCGCTGTCGGTCGTCATGATCAGGGTGTTTTTCTTATCGATGGTCAGTTCATAAGTTTCCAGGGTTTTCAGAAATTCATAAAATTCGGGATCACGATTGTAGGCATTGGCATAGATGCGTATAGCATCTGCATCTGCCTGCCCTTTGATCGTTTGAGCTGTTTCATAGGCTTCCGATTCGATCTGATCCAGTTCCTTTTTCATTCTACCCAGAATTTCCGAAGATTTTCCTTCGCCTTCCGAACGATAGCGAGCTGCAATTTTCTGCCGTTCCGAGATCATGCGGTCAAAAACCTTATCCTGAACCTCGTTATTATAGTTCAGCCTTTTCACCCTCACATCGATCAGTTTAATACCATATTCGGAAATTTGTTCTTTGCTGGCAACGAAGATTGAATCGGCAATGACTCGACGTCCAATTTCAACATCTTCCTTGATCACTTCTTCCAGAGTGCTCTCTTCATATTCCTGCGTGAAAACCAGATCACGGTTTGTGTTCCGAACTAATTCCAACAGTTTATTGGAACTGACAATATCTCTGGTCGTACCGCTGATGATATCATCCAGTCTGCTGTGAGCAGCTCGTTCAAAACGAGTGGTTTGATAGAATTTGAGCGGATCATCGATCTGCCAGCGGGAAAAGGTATCCAGCCAGATATATCGTTTATCGCCTGTTGGTATCTGTTTGGCATCACCATCCCATTCCAGCAGCCTTTTTTCGAAATAATGAACTTTCTGAATGAAGGGAATTTTGAAATGTAAGCCGGCATCTGTAATGGCACCTCCTTTGGGTTCGCCAAATTGAGTGATGATCGCCTGCTGTGTTTCATCCAGAATGTACAGAGCATTAAGGATTAAAATAACGAGAACGATAAGTGGGAAAATTATCTTTTTATGTTTCATCTTATTTTCCTCCCTTGTCCAGATTCAATAGTGGAAGAAGACCTTTCTGCTCCTCATCCACAATATAAATTTTCTCTACCTCAGGCAGGATTTTCTGCAGAGTTTCAAGATACATTCTCTTTCTGGTCACGGTTTTGGAATTCCGATAAGTGTTATACATCTTGATGAAACGATCGGCATCGCCGTTGGCTCGATTGACCCGATTGATGGCATAACCTTCTGCTTCTTCGATAGTACGTTTGGCTTTGCCACGCGCTTCGGGAATCACCTGATTATAATTCTGCCAGGCTTGATTAACGATCCGCTCCTTTTCCTGTTTGGAAGAGTTGACTTCATTGAAGGCAGGTTGAACTCGAGGCGGCGGATTAACATTCTGCAGATTGATCGTAACCACTTCGATGCCGGCTTCATAATAATCCAGGTGCTGCTGCAGAAGTAAATGCGATTCATCGGCAACTTCTTTTCTGGCTAAGACGATCACTTCATCCACGCTTCGATCGCCCACGACTTCTCTCACTACAGCTTCGGAGAGCACTCGAATCGTACCTTCCACATTACGCACATTGAACAGGTATTTTACAGGATCTTTGATGCGATACTGAATGATCCATTCCACATCGGCAATATTCAGATCGCCCGTCAACATGATCGATTCGCTTTCCAATCCACGTTTTGTGTATTGGGTTTTGATGCCCGGTTTTATGGTGCGGAAACCGAATTCTTCTTTGAAAACTTCTCTCACTTTTACTTTGGTCAGTTTATCCACGCCGAAGGGAATTTTGAAATGAAGTCCCGGTTCGGTGGAATGGATATATTTACCAAATCTCTGGATAATGCCCGTTTCTTCAGGATTTATCGTATACAATCCTGTAAAAATAATAATTGCCGCAGCGATCAGAATGATGATGATTAATACTTTGCGTGGTGACAGCTTTGGCAACTTGGGAGCATTAGCTTTGATCTCTTCAAAATCTGCCATTTTGTTACTCCTTGGTTATAAACACATTTCAGGATAATCGTTTTATTATCCCCACAAATTTTTATCTTCGATATTCAAAAGATCATCTGATCACTTTTATCTGATCCGGTTTCACAGATATTGCCACCGCCTGTCGCAGAAGATTTATCTGTAAAACAACTTCACTGATATTTTTCTGATCTGCCACATATCCTGTCAAGCCTTCAAATGATCCGGAAACAATTTTTACTTTCGTACCTTCTTGCAGATATTGTGTTGATCTATAATCAGCGCCTTTCTGAGTACCAAGATATATCTGTTTTAATTCCATTAACAGATGCTCTTCATTTTGCACGGTCAAAAAATGAGCTGTATGTCCGGTAAGAACAAGAATTCTCTTTTCCTGGAAAGTACAGTGAACAAAAATATAGCCTGGGAAAAGCGGTTTTGTAAAAGTTATTTTTCGATGACCGTAAACTTTTTTGCTATCTGCTAAAGGAAGATAGTAGTGGATTCCAACTTTGAAGGCATAGTTTGCAAGTTTTTTTTCACGTCGGGGTTTGGTGCGAACCACCAGCCATTTCCTTTCAGGCGACGATGTAAGTTCACCAAAAATTTCTACAACTTCTACTGGTTTATGCGTAGTCATAAGCTAAATGCGGAGCACCATTTTCGCCCCGCTCAAAGCAATAATTACATCTTATATAAGTTGTCAGATTTCAATCCATTGCAGGCATGGCGCGTATCCAGAACTATTTTCGCTCTTTTCAGGATGTCTTGGAAGTTGTAGCAAGAGTGATTGGTAACAATAATAACTGCATCATAATCTTCGATTTGATCTAAACTGACAGATTGGTAATTTTTTCCGTTTAGTTCATTATGAAATTCCGGAATATGCGGATCGTTGTAATCAAATTCTGCTAGTTTCTTTTCCAGAATTACGATCAAATCCTGAATGGGTGATTCTCTCATATCTTCGATATCTTTTTTGTAAGCTGCACCCAGAAGCAAGATTTTCGATTGTGACATGGCTTTGCCTTTTTCGTTCAGGATATTTGTAAGTTTACCAATTACAAAACTGGGCATGGCATTGTTTATCTCGCCGGCTAATTCAATAAGACGAGTGTGATAGCCGTATTCCCGTGCTTTCCAGGTTAGATAGAAAGGATCCAGCGGAATGCAGTGACCACCGATGCCGGGTCCGGGATAGAAAGCCATAAAACCGTAAGGTTTGGTTTTGGCAGCTTCGATCACTTCCCATACATCCAAGCCCATTCTTTCGCAGAGGATGGTCATTTCATTTGCCAGTGCAATATTGATATTTCTGAAAGTATTTTCATAAATCTTTTCCATCTCTGCAACAGCCGGAGATGAAACCAGATGGATGGGAGCATCCAGAATTGCTTTATAGAAAACTTCCGAGATGCGGTTACACTTTTCGGTGATGCCGCCAACTACCTTGGGTGTGTTGTTTGTTTTGTAGTCTTTATTGCCTGGGTCAACTCGTTCCGGCGAGAAAGCAATAAAAATATCTTCGCCTATATTAAATCCTTTCTTTTGGAAAGCCGGAGCCAGAATTTCTTCCGTCGTTCCCGGATATGTTGTGCTTTCCAAAATTACCAGCGTATCTTTGGAAACATTTTCTGCCAGCGCGTTTACAGATGCCTGCACATAGGATGAATCTGGTTGCTGATATTTATCCAGCGGAGTGGGAACGGCGATCATGATGACATCAGCCTTTTTCATCTGACCATAATCGAATGTGGCTGAAATCTTTTTGGCAGCCACCAGTTCGCTCAATTCATCATCATCCACATCACCGATGTAATTCTTGCCGGCATTGACGTGATTCACAGCATATTTGCTCACATCCACTCCAATTACCTGAAAGCCTTTGCGGGCAACGGTAACCGCCATGGGCAGTCCTACATAACCAAGTCCGATAACTCCTACAATTGCTGATTTGTTCTCGATCTTTTTGATGATTTCCATTTACTTATTTCTCCTGAATATTTATTTATTTTCTGTATTAATATCTGTAATGATCCGGTTTGAAGGGACCTTCCACATCGATTCCCAGATATTCTGACTGCGCTGGAGTAAGTTTTGTCAACTTAACACCCAATTTTTCCAGATGCAAACGGGCAACTTCTTCATCCAGTTTTTTGGATAGGAAATATACTCCTATCTCTTTGGGATTTTGCCAGAGATCCAGTTGTGCCATAACTTGATTTGTAAATGAATTGCTCATCACAAAAGAAGGATGACCGTTGGCATTGCCCAGATTCACCAACCTGCCTTCAGAAAGCAGGATTATGGATTTTCGGGTGGGCAGATAGACCTGATGAACCTGCGGTTTGATCTTCTCTTTTTTTATACCGGGAATTTTATATAATTCATTTACTTGAATTTCATTATCAAAATGACCGATGTTGCAGACTATCGCCTGATCTTTCATCTGCTGCATGTGTTCCACCCGAATCACATCGCGATTACCAGTAGCAGTTACAAAGATGTCACCTTCTGCCAGAGCATCTTCCAGAGTAGTAACTTCAAACCCTTCCATGGCTGCCTGCAGTGCACAGATCGGATCAATCTCGGTGATGATGACACGCGCTCCAAATCCACGCATGGATTGGGCACAGCCTTTGCCTACATCACCGTAACCGCAGATGACAACAACTTTGCCGGCGATCATTATGTCTGTTGCTCGTTTGATGCCGTCGGCCAGAGATTCCCGGCAGCCGTAAAGATTATCAAATTTTGATTTGGTAACTGAGTCATTTACATTGATGGCGGGAAAGAGCAGCTTGCCCTTTTCCAGCATCTGATATAAGCGATGAACTCCGGTTGTAGTTTCTTCCGAAACGCCTTTAATCTGAGAGGCGATTTGTTGCCAGTTGATCTGGTCGGTGGATTTTAAGATTTTGTAGAGTGCCTGCAAATCCGGTTCAGCGGTCTCATTATTTTCAATAATGGAATGATCTTTTTGATATTCCACAGCTTTATAAATAAATAAAGTAGCATCTCCCCCATCATCCACGATAAGATCAGGACCTTTGCCTTCAGGAAAAGAAAGTGCCTGCAAAGTGCACCACCAATACTCTTCCAGAGTTTCCCCTTCCCAGGCAAAAACAGGAATTTCCGCTTTTGCCATAGCGGCGGCAGCATGATCTTGAGTGGAAAATATATTACAGCTTGCCCAGCGTACATCGGCACCCAGTTCCTTCAGCGTTTCGATAAGAACAGCAGTTTGCACAGTCATGTGCAAACTGCCGGTAATTCGAGCATTCTGAAGTGGTTTGGAGTCAGAGTATTTTTCTCTGAGAGCCATCAAACCCGGCATTTCTTTTTCAGCCAGTCTTATCTCTTTTCTTCCGAAATCTGCCAGAGAAATATCTTTGACTTTACAATCCATCACTTCATCCAATTTAGTATCTGCGGGGTTTTCTATCCCGATTATCTCTTCCGCGATTTCGATCACGATCGTAGCCTGGTCGGCTGTCTCTTCTGCCATCAGTTCTGGGCTCGTTATCGCGTTTTTGATACTCGCTCACTTTGGTAGGTTGGGGATTTCCTTCCACACCTTTCATACTGAGTTTGTATTTTCCCCGATCCAGACCAATGAATTTAACTTTAACTTCATCGCCCAGTTTTAGCATATCTTCCACCTGGGCTATTCGACCGGAATGCAGTTGGGAAATGTGTACGAGTCCTTCTTTGGATTCACTCATGAATTTTACAAAAGCACCATAGGATTCTATTCTGCTTACCGTTCCTTCATAAATCTCATTCATAGTTGGTTCGGTAACAATATTTTTTACAATTTCGGTTGCCTTTTGAATCGATGCTTTATCGGGTGAAGAAATGGAAATTGTGCCGTCATCTTCGATATTAATCTCAGCACCGGAAGTTTCAATGATCTGTTTGATCATCTTACCACCGGAACCGATCACGGCACCGATTTTGTCAGGATCGATCTTGAAAGATTCGATGCGGGGTGCAGTTTCTGCCAGTTCGGCTCTCGGTTCGGAAATGGTTTCGATGATCTTATCCAGAATATAGAAACGGGCAGTTTTGGCTTTATCCAAAGCTATTCCCATAATCTCTTTGGTGATGCCTTCAATCTTGATATCCATCTGCATGGCAGTAATGCCTTCTCTGGTGCCAGTAACTTTGAAATCCATATCACCCAGATGATCTTCCAAGCCCATGATATCTGTTAACACGACAAAATCTTTGCCTTCCATAATAAGACCATTGGCAATGCCAGCCACCGGTTTTTTGATGGGAACGCCTGCTGCCATCAAAGCCAAAGTAGCACTGCAAACTGTTGCCATTGAAGATGAACCATTCGATTCCAGAACTTCGGAAACCAGTCTCAAGGTGTAGGGAAAATCATCTTTGGAAGGTATCATCGGCAGGATGGCACGTTCTGCCAGAGCGCCATGACCGAGTTCGCGACGGCCGGGACCGCGCATAAAACTTGCTTCGCCTACGCTGAAAGGCGGGAAATTATAATGTAAAAAATAGTTTTTCTTAAATTCATCTGCCAGACCATCGATGATCTGCTCATCGCGTCCTGTGCCCAGTGTAACTGTTCCCAGAGCTTGTGTTTCGCCTCTTGTAAATAGAGCTGAACCGTGCACGATCGGCAGAACATCTATTTCACAGGTGATATCACGGATATCATCCATGCCGCGCCCATCAACCCGATGATTATTTTGCAGGATTGCTACTCTCACAAACTTTGTGAAAACATCATCAAATGCCATTTTGTAAAAACGTTCTGCTTCACTGTATTCTTCGCCCAATTCCTCTGCATATTTTTCCAGCATTGCGGTCTTGAGTTTATCTACTGCTTCGCTGCGTTCCAGTTTGCCGATTATGTTTGCAGCTTCCCTTATCTTATCTCCAAAATCTATTTCAATTTTTTGGATGATCTCATCTGCCGGCAGATCAAGAGTGATTTCCATTTTTTCTTTTCCAACTTCTTTGACGAATTCTTCCTGGAAAGCGATCAAATCTTTGATAATTTCATGCCCGGTATAAATTGAATCCATCATTGTTTCTTCGCTAACTTCTTTGGCTCCGGCTTCGATCATAACAACAGCAGATTTCGTACCGGCTACATCCAGATCGAGCTGCGATTCTTCCAGCTGATCTAAAGTGGGATTGATCACAGTTTCTCCGTCCAGGATGCCGACTTTAACACTGGCGCAAGGTCCATTAAAAGGAATATCTGAGATGGAAAGTGCAGCTGATGCTCCCAGAATTCCTAACGTTCCCGGATCATTTTTGCCGTCGTAGGAAAGCACTGTAACGACTACATGTATTCCATTTCTAAAGCCTTTGGGAAAAAGCGGTCGGATTGGTCGATCGATAAGGCGAGCATTCAAAGTTGCTGTTGTGGAGGGTCTGCCTTCACGTTTAAAAAAACCGCCGGGAATTTTGCCGGAAGCATACATTTTTTCGACGAAGTCTACCGTAAGCGGAAAGAAATTCGTACCTTCTTTGGGTTCTTTGTCTGCGGTTGCAGTTGCCAATACAGCCGTTCCACCATAAGTGATGAAAACTGAGCCATTGGCTTGTTTTGCCATTCTACCGGTTTCCATGGTCAGGGTTTTGCCGGCAATATCAATTGTTTTTTTTGTAATGTTGAATTTGTGCATTTTTTCTCCTTGTTTTGTGGCAGAGAACAAGAAGCAATAGGTTAAAATCAGAGAGAGCTAAGTTTAACTTATTGCTCACCATTCTCAGCCGGTTATTGATTTGTAAGTTTAATGGAAAGGGGAAATTATCCCCTTTCCCGATATCTCCATGAATCTATTTTCTGATGCCAAGAGCTTTGATCAGCTTTCGATAGCGTTCCACATCTTTTTTCATGATATAATCAAGCAATCTGCGGCGCTGTCCGATAAGCTTGAGTAATCCTCTGCGACTATGAAAATCCTTTTTGTGAACTTTTAAATGTTCGGTTATCTGCTGAATTCTATTGGTGAGTAAAGCAACTTGAACTTCAGGTGAACCCGTGTCACTCTCATGGAGTTTAAACTCTGCCATGATAGCCAGTTTGGCTTCTAGCGTTAATGCCATGCATTTCCTCCTGTTTTTATTTCTAACAAAATACAGTATTTTACATACCAATTTACGTTAGAGTGAACAAAGGAAAAAAACAGCTTTTGTTTGTAAAGGAATTTCTAAGTACTTATTATTCTGTTATATATATTTATCATCTCGCACTTTCTTATTGACACAAAAGAAACTGCAAAAAAGTTAACGGATATTAATTTTTAATTGTTTGATAGATGAAGGATTTAATTATGAGTAATCTGAAAAAGTTATATAAAATAATGTTCCGACATTGGGGTTATCTGCTGGCAGGACTCCTTTTTATGCTGGGTTTTGCAGCATTCAGCAGCGTCAGCCTTACCATGGCCATTCCACTTTTCGATTTTGTCTTTCGGTCTGATCCTGCCAAGATTGTAATTACCAGCTTCCCCGCCTTTCGTGATGCACTTTTGGGCAACATAAGCAATTATGTTTCTACCCATGGCGGGTTTTTAAAACTATTTGAAAATGAAAATTACAAACATCTATTAGATGGTTTAAACGATGTCTTCTCCCAAACCGATCCGGTTTTACTGCTTTGGATCATCAGCATAACTGTTGTTATTCTCATTATTCTGAAGAATTTTTTCTTCTTTATGAATAAAGTGATGTTTGCCAATTTGCGCGGAATAACGGTCAAAGAAATTCGTGATCAGATGTTCAAAAAATATCTCTACCAATCATTGGCTTTTTTCGGCGTGAACAAAGTTGGAGATTCTCTGGTGCGCATGGTGGAAGATGTGCGCATTATCAGCAATTTCTTTATTCATGCTGTTTTCATCGTTATTCGTAATGCTGTACTCATCGTCATGTATGCCGGTCTGGCGTTAATTCTCAATACCAGGTTATTCCTGATCAGCCTGGTTCTTCTGCCCATCTTCACGCTGGCGATCAATTATATCGGCAACAAAATCAAAAAATATGCCAAACGCATTCAAAAGCAGTCATCCAATCTTTTTTCCAATGTAGAAGAAACCCTGAACAGCATGCGAATCGTCAAAGCTTTTTCCCGTGAAGAATATGAGATGAAAAAATTCGAAGAAATCAATATGAAGAATTTCAAATTCTGGCGGCGCTCGATGATATATAAGGCAATAAATGTACCGCTTTCGGAATTCAACGGAACGATTATGGGAATTCTGGTTTTGATGATCGGCGGCAAAGCAATTCTTGCTGCTGATACAGCGTTCACATTGGGAGCGTTTACTTCCTTTCTTCTGGCTCTTTTCTCCATGCTGCATCCCATCAAGAAATTAACAGAAGCCTATGCAGATATTCGCCGCGCTCTGGTTTCGTTAGATCGGATATATCATATTCTGAATCGTAAATCAGAGATCATGGAAAGCGAAGAACAAATCGCAAAAAAATCTTTTGATAAAAACATCGAATTCAGGAATGTTTGTTTTTCCTATGATGATAATCAGGAAGTATTAACTGATGTTTCTTTGATTATAAATAAAGGCGAGAGAGTAGCTCTGGTTGGAAACAGCGGATCGGGCAAAACTACTATTGCCAATCTGCTGGGACGTATGTACGATCCAACTTCCGGACAGGTTCTCATCGATGATATTCCTCTACAGCAAGTCAATCTGCGTGATCTACGAACTCTCTTCGGCACTGTTACGCAGGAATCCATATTATTCCACGAAACGGTTGATAACAATATTCGCTATGGTTCGTTGCAGGAGCTCTCCGAAACAGAAGTAAAAGAAGCTGCCCGTATCGCTTTTGCCGATGAATTCATTGCAACTATGCCCCAAAAATATAATTCAATGATTTCACCAAAAGGTGCCAACCTATCCGGTGGACAGAAACAGCGATTGTGCATTGCTCGAGCAATTGTCAGCAATCCGCCTATTTTAATCTTTGATGAAGCGACCAGTGCGCTGGATTCGGAATCCGAACAGAAAGTGCAGGAAGCAATTGAACAGGCAACCAGAAACAGAACTGTAATCGTCATCGCACATCGACTTTCCACCGTTCTTTCTTCCGATAAGATCGTGGTGATGGATCAGGGAAAAGTGGTGGGAATTGGAACGCATCAGGAGCTTCTGGAAACTTGCAATAGATACAAAATTCTCTATGACCTGCAATTTACGGATAATAGCTGATCTATGAAATTTATATTCTATATTTCCAAAAATTATTCTATCCCGATAGTACAACCAATTGCAAAATATCTGGATACTACAGAACATGATTACGCCTTCTTTGTTTCCCGCAAAGTTGAAATGAATTTACCAAGATATTTAATTGGAAAAAATGTGATTAAAACTCTGCGGAATGCCATCGACTATCAGCCCCAATTTGTGCTGGTTCCCGGAAACTTTGTCGATTTCCGTATTCCCGGCATCAAAATACAGATCTTTCACGGCTTGGGAGTGGAAAAATCTTCTCATTACAGAATTCGTCATTTCTTTGATTGTTACTGCACTTCCGGACCGCTGGTCACGGCAAAGTTTCAAAAACTCCAAAAAAAACACAGATATTTCAAAATCATGGAAACCGGCTGGCCCAAAGTCGATCATATCCTCAATTTCCATTCGGCAAGAATCAGAACAATGACCGAGATCCCACTTGGTAAGAAGATCATCCTGTTTGCACCAACTCACAGTCGCCGGCTGCAGTCGGCAACCAAACTGATGAAATTGCTGCCGCTTATCATCAAAAGGAATGAATTTCTACTGATAAAATTTCATGAATTAATGAACAATGAACTCATCGCCGAATTCAAACTAAACATTCAGGGTAGAGCGCTCTGTTTGTACGATTACGACATCACGCCCTATCTGCATGCTGCAGATGTTCTGATATCCGATACTTCTTCGGTTCTCTACGAATTCATGCTGCTGGATAAACCGGTAATCACCTACAGAACAAAAGACCGCCCTGACAAAGGAATCGATGTTGCCGACCCTAATATGCTGCGCGATGCTATCGACTGGAGTTTGAAAAATCCAACCGCGCACAGTGAGATCAGAAGAAAACATCTGTTGGAAATCAATCCTTATCTGGACGGTAATATATCCGAGAGACTCATAAATAAACTGATCGCAAATAAATCCGAATTAGATAAAGTAAAAAAACCCTTGAACCTCTACCGCAAAATGCAGATACTCTATCATCAAAAATTCAGAAAAGGATATTTGCGATGATCAAAGTCCTTTTCGATCTAAAAAAGGAATATTATTTTAACTCACTTTTTCCTCTCTATTTGGAAATGAAAAATGACAACAGATATGATATTTTTTGGGGGGTGGGAAAGGATCATAAACGCCGACTGGGAATTTTCCTTATTTCTCAAACTAAGGAAATTGAATCCAAACTAAAAAAACAGGGATTAAAGGTAACTTCCCAAACTGCTGGTTTTGATCTGGTGATTTGTGGCGATGTGCTCAAACATCCAGAAAAATACGGTGATTGTGTACGCGTTCATATTGATCACGGTGTAGGCACAAAAACCCTTAGAATTCGTAACATCAAGAAGCAACGTGATTATCGTTATCATGTTTTTCTGGAAGGTCGATATTGGTATGATTACATCAAAAGTCTGGGTTGGGAAAACACAGCGGATTTTTACCTTACAGGTATTCCAAAGCTCGATCCGCTGTTCTGGAAAGATTTTTACAAATCAGATCAGTTAAGAAAAAAACTCGGTTTAGATATAAATAAGAAAACCGTGCTTTTTGCACCCTCCTACAAACCAAGCTGCATCGATTTTGTACAATCTAAGATAACTGAACTTCTGACGAAATACAATCTTATAATCAAGCTTCACCCGTATAGCTGGGCTGGAAAATATGCACCGCACAGCCAGCACAGATTTTACGAAAAACTGTCAGCAGAAAATCCTGATGTTTTTCTCATCGCAAAAGAAGAATTTGATGTTTATCCTTATTTGATGCTGGCAGATACTTTGATAAGTGATACTTCGAGCGTGATAAACGAATTTCTGGCTATAGAAAAATACGGTATAATTTACGTGCTGCCGATGAATAAACTTAAGCATTCGGACGGCATGGAATCAGTTTCCGTAGATCCTGCCAAATGGCTGCAAGGCGCTTTTGCTCACATGTTCCAGCCAAATGATCTATTGCCGGCAGTGGAAAAAGCACTGAACCCGACAGAGGAAATGAAGCAGAAACTACAGGAATATCGTGATTACTTTTTTACTGGTCTGGATGGAAAATCTTCAGCACGAGTGAAGACAAAAATCGATGAAATTATGGAGAAAAGATAGATGCCCGGACCTAAAAAACTGGTAGGAAAGTATGCCAAAATTGCAGGCAGAATGCTGCAGAAAGTTACTGCTGTTCTGGAAGAACACAAAATACCCTATGTCTTAGAAGCCGGAACGCTGTTGGGAATCGTGCGGGAAAACCGCCTGCTGCCCTGGGATGATGATGTAGATATCACTATAACTCGTTCAAATTCTGATAGGTTTTTACGCAATCTGGATGCCTTTCGCAAACTTGGTTACAAAGTACGAGTGAAACGTTATCAACGTGATCTGAAACATTTTAAAAATGGCGAATTGCGCATGATCAAGATCAAGCATTTTTCACTGCCTTTTTTCCAGAGCGATGTCTGTGTGGATATTTTCATCAAAAAACTGATCGGCAATGAATATTTTTGGACAGTGGGTGTGCATAAACCTGTTCTAAAAAGTGTTCCGAGAAAATTCTATGAAGAACTTGACTTTCTGGAATTCAAGGGAAAAAAATATTCCGTTCCTGCCGATTATAAGGGTTATTTAACAGAACATTACGGAGATTGGCAGACGCCAATTAAGGAGTGGAATTTCAAATTTGACGATAAAAGTGTGAAAGAAAAATTGTATGAAGAATGAAAATAAACTTCGGAATTTATACGGTAATTTTCGGATCCTTCCGATTGTTTTTTGGATTAAAATCTTAAGGAAAAAGGATTTATAATTGTATGAAAGAAATTTATTATTACGCTAATAATATATATCAGTTTTCGTATGCGCTGCCGGTGTATAACAAAATTGGCGGAACGTTCGTCGTGCGAGATCGAAGACGATTGCTGCACTTTAAAAGATATTTTAATAATCTGGCAAAATTCGCAGAAAATACTTTCCTGAACACTCCCCGAGTAATCGTACTTTCACGCCAGGAAGTATCAAAACTAAATGGGGTTATCTTCTTCCTTTCCAACAGTATCTGGCCGGAGGCTGATTACGGCAGCAGTCCCACTATTTTTCATGAACATGGAACCAGTGACAAGCGGTACGGAGGGAAATCACACGAAAAAGCAAAACAGAAACTTTCCAAATATGATTTTATATTTCTTTCCGGACCCAAAAATCTGAAAAGGTTGGAAGAAGTAGGTTTGCATTTTGCCAAAGAGAAACTGGTGAAAATCGGCGGTTTACGTTTCGATGATTATTTAATTGGAAATTTTTCCAAAGAAAAAGAGTACAGACGCCTGAAAATTAAAGACACTTCCCGTAAGAATATTTTATACGCTCCCACCTGGCGTTTTGGAGATGGCACACTGAAAAAATACGCTCTGCATTTTGCCGGGGAAATTACAAAAAAACATAATTTAATAATCCGTCCGCACTACCACGATCAGAAATACAGCTTTTTCTTGAAGCTGCAAAGTAGATTGAAAGGCATCAAACACGTTTATTTTTCCAATGCTTCCAATATTATAACGCAGGACACCTTCAACGATTTTGTGATCGCAGATCTGATGATAAGTGATATGTCTTCTGTAATTTATGAATTCCTAATTCTGCAGAGACCGATGATCATCATCGATAATAAATTCGCTGATTATCACAAAATGCCCAAAGAGATGGATATTCGGCAGAATGCTGATCTCTTTGATGAAAATGATGATATCGTGAGAATAGTGGATGAAAATCTGGAAAATCCAAAATATAATGACGTTTACAAAAAAATGGCAGAAGCCAGTTTTTATGTGGAAGGCAGCGCAGTTCAAAGAGCTGTAGATTTCATTCAGGATTTGAGAAATGAATAAATTTGAAGATGCTGTAAAACGAGTAACTGTAAATCCTATTGTTCGCTTTCTGGGGAGAAAAATTGAAAAGAATAATTTCAGCGGAGAGCCCATTTTCATAACTGCTGCTCCGCGATCAGGAACCACGCTTCTGCTTTCCATGCTGGGAGCGCATCCCAATATTTTTGCCATTCCCGAACAGACTTATGCCTTTGACCGATGGACAAAAGTCAAGAATCGTTCGTATAAATATTTTCCTTATCGAATCGATAGAATGTACCGCGAGTTTCTGTTTCACGGCATCGATAAATCTGCTACTCGCTGGCTGGAAAAAACGCCTCGTCATGTAGAACACATCGAGAAAATCGCTGATTTTTATGATGGAAAAGTTAAGATCATTCATCTCATTCGAGATGGACGAGATGTGGTGGTTTCCAGGCATCCCAAACATCGTCCAGATGAATACTGGGTTTCAACCAGGCGCTGGCTGAGAAGCGTGAAATCTGCCTGGCTACTGCGGGATAAACCTTATCTTCATACAATTTTTTACGAGGATTTTGTAAATAATCATGAACCATATTTAAGAGAAATCTGCGAATTTATCGAAGAGCCGTTCACAGAAGAAATGGAAAACTGGATCGAGAAAACCAATGTGAAAAGCAGTAAACATTGGAAAGACGGTGTGAAACAGGTTCATACTGGTGCGATCGGGAAATGGCAGAAACCGGAACACAAAAAAAGAATCGAAGAATTTCTGGCGAACCAGGAAGCTGTGGAAATGATGAGAGAATTAGGATATCTGAAGTGATTGAAGACTTGTCCACCTTTATTTGTACTATATCGCTTTAGCATGGGCGGATTAAAGATTAAAAAAATGGATTTGAGAGATATGAAAAGAGAAAATAATGAACTTCCTGCTGTAATTCTGGCAGCCGGGAAAGGAACCCGACTGGGAAAACTGAGTGATAACAAACCCAAGCCGATGACCGACGTTAACGGCAGAATGATCATTGCCAATTTGATCGAATCTTTGATCAGAAACGGAATAAAAAAAATTATTGTAGCAACCGGATATTTGAATGAAGTATTAGAAAAGACGGTTAACAAATATCAGGGCAAAGCAGATATCATCTGTGTTTACAACGAGTTTTACGGAACGACTAACAACATCTACTCGCTTTGGCTAACGGAAAAATATCTGCAGAATGGATTTTATCTGTTTGAAGCTGATGTTTTTTTTGAGGATGCGGTAATGCAGAAGCTGCTATATTCCAAAGCTGAAAACTTGATGGTGGTGGGAAAGCATAATGATCCGATGAATGGAACCGTTGTAGATTTAGATGATAAAAATAAGGTTTTGCGAATGTACTTGAAACGTCATCAAAAAGAAGATTTTGATTTTTCCGATAAATATAAAACAGTGAATTTCTATCGAATCGGTCAGAAATTTTCACAGGAGTTTTTCCTACCCAAAATGGCTGAACATATCGAAAATGAAGATTGTAATTCCTATTACGAATTGATCATAAAGGAAGCTCTTGATAAGGATTTCGAGTTTTTTGCCGTGACAACTGACCATTTGGAATGGTGGGAGATCGATACGGTTGAAGACCTGGAGTATTGCGAGAAGTTGTTTTCATAGGTTCTAACCGTGGATTAAAACTGAGTTAGTTACCAATTCCGTCATTTGATATTATTCCCCTCTTGAGAGGGGTGCGACTTCAGTCGTGGGGTGTGTTCACGTTGTTCATGGAAAGAATCTCATTCTTATGTTCGAGAAATAAAGCTGAAAGAATTTTCACGAGATCCTTCCATTGTGAGGCTAATAGAGGCATCAGGAAGACAAGTGGTGCTTTACGTCATTCTGAGGAATTCCAGCGAAGGTTATTCTAATGAAGAATCTCTATTCAAATCCTAGCTTACCGAAACCACGAAGCAGAATTTGCTTGAGAATTGGACTCAAGGATGATAAAGAATTCTTTAGTGAACAGATTACATTGCAAAAAATTTGACAGAATAACAAAAATTTTAATTTTATCATAT
>NPID01000237.1_pt1 | contig 46530 bp, 38 predicted proteins | sample 8637491 | NCBI WGS metagenome assembly NPID01 (sample SAMN07420843, study PRJNA396082) | bioreactor metagenome | isolation source: sample BA6 brine-fed electro-methanogenic bioreactor BA | place: Japan: Kochi | collected 2016-06-14 | reverse complement strand
CTCCCTGGCGGGCTTCTCCTCCTTGGCGGTGGCCGCTCCTCCTTCTTCCAATTGGGCGATGACTGTCCCGATCTTGACCGTTTCCCCCTCGGAAACCACAATGTGCAGAGTTCCGTCGGTTTCCGCGTTGAGTTCGAGGGTGATCTTGTCGGTTTCCAGCTCGCACAGCAGGTCATCGGCACGGACCGAAGCGCCGTCCTGCTTGTGCCATTTGGCGATGGTTGCTTCGAAAATCGATTCACCCACCTCGGGGACTTTGATGTCCATGCAGTTCTCCCGTCAGATGTTCATAATAGGCCGGATGCCGGCATAATCCTTATTGACCGAGGGCGGCGGTCACCAGTTTCTCCTGCTCCTGGTTGTGCAGTCGGTGGGAACCGACCGCCGGAGAGGCGGACTCGTTGCGGCCGATGTATTCCGGCTCCCGGCTCAGGATTTCGGCCAGGACCGGCCGCATGAAAAACCAGGCCCCGTTGTTGCGGGGCTCTTCCTGGACCCAGGCAAAGCGGGTGGCCTCGGCGAAGGGCTCCAGCGCTTGGCGCAGCAGATCCTTGCGCACCGGGTAGAACTGCTCGACCCGGACCAGCGCCAGGTCGGTTCGCTGGTTTTCTTCGAGCCGCGCCAGCAGATCGAAATAGATTTTGCCGGAACAGATCAGCACCGATCGCACCTTGCCCGGGTCGCCTTCGGCGGGGAGGACTTCCCGGAAATGGCCGTTGGCAAATTCATTCAGGGAGGAGCGGCACAGGGGATTTCGCAGCAGGCTCTTGGGGGTAAAGACGATCAGCGGCCGTCGGAAGGGCTGCTTGACCTGGCGGCGCAGCAGATGAAAGAACTGGGCCGGGGTCGACGGATAGACCACCTGCAGGTTGTTGCCGGCGCACAGTTGCAGATAGCGTTCGATGCGGGCGCTTGAATGCTCCGGGCCCTGGCCCTCGAAGCCGTGGGGCAGCAGCATGACCAGGCCGCTGGTGCGGTCCCATTTGGTGGCGCTGCTGGAGATGAACTGGTCGATGATGACCTGGGCGCCGTTGGCGAAATCGCCGAACTGCGCTTCCCAGATATTCAGTCCGTCGGGCATCTCCAGCGAATAGCCATATTCGAAGCCGAGCACCGCGGCCTCGGAGAGCATGCTGTCGTAAATCTGCACCGGTGCCTGACCGGGCGAGAGAAAGGCCAGGGGCACGTGCAGGTGGCCGGTCTTTACATCGACCAGGGTCGAATGGCGGTGGTTGAAGGTGCCGCGCCGCGAATCCTGCCCCGAAAGGCGAATCGGCACGCCCTCGGTGAGCAGGGAGGCGAAGGCCAGCGCCTCGGCGCCGCCCCAGTCGATACCGCTGTCCTGTTCGACCGCCTCCCGGCGCCGCTCGAGAAACTTGGCGACCTTGGGGTGAGGGTGAAAGGCTTCGGGGATGGCAGTGCACCTGCCGGCCAGTTCCTGCAGGGTTTCGGCCGGCACCCCGGTGGCCACCGCCAGTTCCTGGTAGTCGCGCTGGATGTGGCTCCACTTGCCGCGATAGCCCACGTCCCGCTCGGCCCCGTTCCCTTCCAGGGCAGCCTCGAGGCGCTGGTTGATTTCGTCAGCCTGCCGGTTGATCGGCTCCCTGTCCAGTCCCTCCGCGATCAGACGCTCGGTGTAGACCTCGTGAACGGGGGGCCGCCGGTCGATTTTTTGGTACATCAGCGGCTGGGTGAAGGAGGGCTCGTCCCCCTCGTTGTGCCCCTGGCGCCGGTAGCAGATGACCTCGAGAACCACGTCCTTGCCGTAGGCCTGGCGGTATTCGAGGGCCAGGCCGGCGGCGAAGACTGCCGCTTCCGGGTCCTCGCCATGGATATGGAAGATCGGGGCGGCGATGATCTTGGCCAGATCGGTGGCGTAGTGCGTCGAGCGGGCGTGGTCCGGGGCGGTGGTAAAGCCGATCTGGTNNTCTGGTTGTTGAGCACGATGTGCACGGTGCCGCCGGTCTGGTAGCCGTCCAGTTGGGAGAGATTGAGGGTCTCGCCCACGATCCCCTGGCCGGCAAAGGCCGCGTCGCCATGGATGAGTACCGGCAGCACCTTCTGTTTGCCACCGGGGCCGTAGAAGCTGTGGCGCGCCCGGCACTTGCCCTCCACTACGGGATCAACCGCTTCCAGATGACTCGGATTGGAAGCGATGGTCAGATGAATGCTGCGGCCGTCGGCATACCTGCGGTCGGTGGAGAAGCCTTTGTGGTATTTGACGTCCCCTTCGCCAACAAAGGCGAGTTCCTGGGTGTCGGCAAATTCGGCGAAAATATTGGCCAGCGGTTTACCGAAAATGGTGGCCAGCACGTTGATGCGACCGCGGTGGGCCATGCCCAGCACCAGATCGCGTACGCCCCTAGCGGCAGCCTGGTTCACCAGGTGGTCGAGCATCGGGATGACGGTCTCGCCCCCCTCCAGGGAAAAACGCTTCTGGCCGATGAACTTGCGGTGCAGAAAGAGCTCGAAGAGGGAGGCTTCCTGCAGTTTCTTCAGAATGGCCAGCTTTTGGTCGCGGCTCGGGGTGGGGCGGTTGCGAACCGGCTCCATGCGATCTTTCAGCCACTGGCGTTCGGCCGGATCCTGGATGTGCATGAACTCGACGCCGAGGGTCCGGCAGTAGGTATCCTGCAGGGTTTCGAGAATCTCCCGGAGGCTGGCGCTCGCCTTGTGGAAACGTCCGGTGTGGAAGATCGTGTCGAAGTCGCCCTCGCTCAGACCGAAGGCCTGCAGGGTCAGTTGGGGATGCCTGGGGGGGCAGGGGGTGAGCGGGTCGGTGCAGGCCTGCAGGTGGCCCATGTCGCGATAGCGGTAGATCAGGGACTGGACCGCGGATTGCTTGAGGGCAGCCTCCGGCGAGGCTCCGGCGGCCGCGCCGGTTCCCGGTTCCCATTGTCCCAGGGCGAACCCTTCAAAAAATACCCGCCATTCAAAAGGGACCTCGGCAGGAGATTTTTTCCAGAGCAGGTACTGGGCCTCGATGAACTCGGGAGTGAGATAACTGGTGAAGCTCATGGGTAATTACCATCCCTCCTAGATAAACACCGACGAGCCTTCCGGAACTGGAAGGCTGGAATCGGGCAATCCGCCATTGCGGGACCGTCTGCTGAAGTATAGCAAGGGCCCTCCGGGCTTGCAACGTGATCGCTGTGGCAGATGGCCGGAAAAACTGGCGAAATGGCGTTTATGTTCGAGCGCGGGGGGGGGCGAAGCTGCTGATCGCGTCGGCCAGGTGCCTGCAGAATCGAGATGGCTGGTATATTGTATGTATAAGCAAAATTCTTCCCGGAGATGCCGATGCCTGATGCAAAGCGCAGACAGATGCTGCTCACCATCGAGCGAGAGTATGCGGAAACCCGCTCCTTCACCGGCCGGAAAGCGCCGCGGCCCGGGGTCATGCAGGCGCTGGCCCGAGTGCCGCGCGAGGAGTTCGTGCCGCTGGCCATGAAGCCCTTGGCCTATGTCAACAACGCCCTTCCCATTGGTTGCGGCCAGACCATCTCGCAACCATTCATCGTCGCCCTGATGACCGATCTGCTGGAGCCTGAGCCGGATCACCTGATTCTCGAAGTCGGGACCGGGTCGGGCTACCAGGCGGCCATTGTTTCCCTGCTCGTCAAACGGGTCTACAGCATCGAGGTCATCCCCGAACTGGCCGAAACGGCCGCCGCGCGCCTGCAGCGACTGGGGTATCTTAACGTGGAGGTCATCCATGGGGACGGCTACCGGGGGTGCCCCGAACATGCGCCGTTTAACGGCATTATCGTCACCGCCGCGGTCAGTCATGTGCCGCCGGCCCTGCAGGAACAGCTGGCCCCGGGAGGACGGTTGGTCATTCCGATCGGCATGCCCTATATGCACCAGGAGCTGATGGTCATAGAGAAAAACGAGGCTGGCGAGATCAGTACCCGCGAGGTTCTGGGGGTGGCCTTCGTGCCTTTGGTCTCAGGCGGGGCCGGTGGCGCGGAAAAATGAAAAAGGCGCCGGGAGGCGCCTTCTATCGAAATCCGGTTGCATGGTTTTTGGTAGGCACGGGCGGGATTGAACCGCCGACCCCTACCGTGTCAAGGTAGTGCTCTCCCACTGAGCTACGTGCCTGCAACCGAAGCGGCGTAACTTGTACCGGAAAAGGGGGGGGCTGTCAAGAGTTTTTAGCGGATTTTTATCGAAGGCAGGCCGAGCTGGAAAATTCTGCCCGTTGACAGCCAGAAATAAAAAATTGTATTTTAATCAGCATTAATATCCCCGACAGAGCGGATTCGACTGTCGGGGCCGTGCTATCTCTCCGGGGGCCTGCCCGGAAAAGATCCTGCGAGGCATTGTTTCGCCTCGGGAGTCATGGCAATGGATTCTCCCAGTTCCCCACCCCAAGCGAAAAGGCCTGGTTTCGGTGCGGGTCTCTCCCTGGCCCTTCTTGTCGCCCTTTACCTGCTGGCGGCGCAGCCTGCGGCGGCGAAATTTTTCAAGTACGTCGATAAAAACGGGGTCACCGTTTTCGTCGACGATGAAACCAGAATTCCCGCCGAATATCGTCAGGGCACTACGGTCTACCGGGAACCGCTGGACCATCTGTCGCCGGAGGAAAGGGCGGTGGTGCGCGAGCGGCAGCGGCAGGAGCGGGAGACCGAGGCGGAACTCTACCGGCTGCAGAAAGAGGAGGCGGCCCGGGACAGATATCTGCAGTCTCTGCAGACCAGGGTGGTGATTCTGGGCAACCAGGTTCTGGTGCCGGTGCGGGTCGGATACGGCCGGAAAAAGGTCGAGGTCAATCTGCTGCTCGATACCGGGGCGAGCCATACGGTTTTTTATCGCAATGCCGTCGAAAATCTGGCCATCGACCGCATGGCGAAGACCCTGAGTCGCCTGGCCGGCGGGCACGTGATCCGCTCCGATCAGGTGGAGTTCAGCGTCATCGAGGTCGGGCCCTTCGAGCGGCGGCGGGTGAAAGCCCTGGTTATCGACAACGTCGACCCCGACAGTCCCATGGACGGGCTGCTGGGCATGGATTTCCTGAAGTATCGGCCCTACACCATCGACTACCAGAACGAGCTGATCCTCTGGGAGCCCCAGGATCAGCCCTGATCGCTCAGTACCCCTCTCCTTCGAAGCGAACCCGTCTTTCCGATTTCCGGGCTTCCCTCCCCTTGTCGGCCGAAACCTGTCAGCCCCTTTCTTCCAGGGTAAAATCTCCGATCCAATACTTTTTGCGTCGTTCCAGCCGTTTTTCCCTGGGCTCGTCACTCAGGCTCAGGATGGGAACGTTCTTATTGTCGAAGCGGACTGCATCCAGGGTGTTGGCATTGATGACCGCATAAACCCGGCCTTCGATCGCGCTGGTCATGAAGGCAAAGGTTCCGCATTGCAGGCACAGGTGACTGACTGCGCTGCGAGTGCCGAAGCTGTAGGTGCCGATTTTCGCTTTATCGCGAACCCGGACGGCCAGTTTCCCTTCCGGGTGGGAAGTATAGCAGGCCCCCTGCTTGGTGCAGAAGGTACAGTCGCAGGCCCGGACCGGCAACTCGGCCGGCGGAATCGGCGAGCGGTAGACATAGGTCAGGTTGCCGCAATGACAGCTGCCCTTGATTTCATGCATTTCTTCCATAAGGGACTCCTTCGTCGGTTTTTGTGCACTGTTTCCTGTCCTAGGCCGGTTCGAAAGTTTTTGTCTGATTGATTCCATTAACCCTTCCAGCGCAAACCTGCATCGGCCCCTAGTCGCTCTTCAGGGCCCGGTCGTAACCCGCCGGGGAAAATCCCAGGATCTTCTTCCCGTTGATTACTGCCAGGGGAACGCCGGAGCGGCTGTCGAGCTGCTGTTTTCTGCGGGCGGCGGCCGGATCTTTTTCGATGTCGTATTCGCGAAAGGGGATGCCGCGCGAGCGGAAGAAGTCGACCGCTTTTTTGCAATAGGGGCACCAGCTGGTGGTGTAGAGTTCAACCTTGGCCGCGGCGGGTCTGGAGAGCCGCTCCGGGGTTTTCCGCCGGGGTGTCGAGGATGGCTGATGGGCGCCCTCGGGGGCGTGATCGGTAAAGGCGGGAGCCGGATCGACCGTCTGCGCCTCGGTCCCCTGGGCGGGCGAAGTGTCCTGGAAATGGACGACGCCGTTTTCGTCGGTCCATTTGTAGATGCCGGCGGCAGCGGCAGCCGCCGTTACAACCAGGACCAAAGCGGCAAAGGCCGCAAGCAGGCGGATCCTGTTCATCGGTGTTTTCCTCCCGAAGAGTGCATGACCAATTCATGAAAAGATTAAAGCGCATCGATTAATACATTTTTTCTTCGCCGTTGTCAACGTCCCTGGCGGATCGATCGGCCCCCGGCCGGCCCCGGGACCGTCGGGGTGGCGTGGGGATGAAATCGAGGTACAATACTGGGGGTCGATCGATTCCGCACCGGCCGGACCTTTTTCATGACCAACATCATCGAAACCGATAATCTGCGCAAAACCTTCGGCGAGTTCACCGCCGTGAACGGCATCTCCTTTCAGGTGGCCAAGGGGGAGTGCTTCGGACTGCTGGGGCCCAACGGCGCCGGCAAGACCAGCACCATCCGCATGCTCTACGGCTACAGCCCGGCAAGCGGCGGCAGCCTGAAGATTTTCGGCCGGAACCTCAAGCAGAACCTGCGCGAGGTCAAGTACCGTATCGGCATCTGCCAACAGGAGGACAACCTCGATCCCGACCTGAGCGTCTTCGACAATCTGCTGGTCTTTGCCCGCTACTTCGACATCCCCCGGGGCAGGGCCGAGGACGAGGCGCGGGAACTGCTCAGGTTCTTTGCCCTCGAGGGGCGCGCCGATGCCAGTATCCAGGAGCTTTCCGGGGGGATGAAGCGGCGTCTGGTGCTGGCCCGGGCGCTGATCAACCGACCCGAGCTGCTGATTCTCGACGAGCCGACCACCGGCCTCGACCCCCAGTCGCGCCACCAGGTCTGGCAGCGACTCGAGGAGCTCAAGGCCCGGGGGCTTACCATTTTGCTCACCAGCCACTACCTCGAGGAGGCTTCGCGGCTGTGCGACCGGCTGATCATCATCGACCATGGCAGGATTCTGGTGGAGGGCAGGCCCGATGAGCTGATCCGGCGTTTCGTGGGGCGCGAGGTCATCGAGGTGGTTTCCCCCAGTGCCGAAATGCGCGACTACCTGCTGGGCCAGGGGGTCGATTTCGACGATCTGGGCCGGCGCCTTTTGATTTACAACCTGCCCGGCGACGAACTGTTCATCCACCTGACCCGCGACTTTTCCCAGGAGGGCTGCGCCCTGCGCCTGGCCACCCTGGAAGACGTGTTTCTGCGGCTTACCGGAAGGGAACTGCGCGAATGACGGCGAAACTCCTGCGGCCCGTATCGCGGCGTTTTCTGCGGGTGTGGCAGCGCAACTTCAGCGTCTACCGGCGCACCTGGAAGATCAGCTTCCTGCCGCCGCTGCTCGAGCCGCTGCTGTACCTGCTGGCCTTCGGCATGGGGCTTTCGGCCCTGGTGGGGGAGCTGACATTTCGCGGCCAGGCGGTCTCCTATGTGGCGTTTATCGCTCCGGCCCTGCTGGCGGTGACGATCATGTACAACGCCTTTTTCGAGACCAGCTACGCCTCCTTCGTGCGCATGTATTACCAGAAAACCTTCGACGCCATGCTGGCCACTCCCCTGACCCTGGAGGAGATCATCACCGGTGAAATCGCCTGGGCGGCGACCAAGTCGGTGATCGCCGCCGCGCTGATGCTGATCGTCATCAGCCTGTTCGGCCTGGTCAGCTACCCCGGGGGGCTGCTGCTGATCCTCCTGGCGCTGGTCGGCGGCATCGCCTTCGGCGCCATCGGCATGGTCTTTACCAGCCTGGTGCCGAACATCGAGACCTTCAACATCCCGATCTTTCTCTTCATCACCCCCATGTTCCTGTTCAGCGGCACCTTCTTTCCCCTCGACCAGCTCCCCGGCTGGGCCCGGCTGCTGGCCCAGTTGCTGCCCCTGACCCACCTGGTCGCCCTGACCCGGGCGCTGACCATGGGCTACCTCGACTGGGCGCTGCTGGGCAACCTGGCCTACCTGCTGGTGTTCTGCCTGATCATGTTCCCGCTGGCGGTTGCGCGGATGCGGCAGCGTCTGATCAAGTAGGAGACGAGACGATGATCCCGATCCAGGATATGCTCAACCGTATCCGCTGGGACGAGGAGTTCGGCGGCGCAAGCTTCGAGATCGGCTATTACGACCGCATCGAGGATCGCATCATTCGGGTGCCCTTCGAAAAGCTGGAGTTTCCCGACGGGGAGCATTTCGTGTTCCGCATTGTCGATGCCTGGGGGGAGGAGCACGCGATTCCGTTTCACCGGGTCTATGAGGTCTGGCGCGATGGCGTGTCGATCTGGCACCGGAAGTTGCACCACGGGTCCTGAGAGCCTTTGACAACCCGGGCCCGCTTGCTAAGGTTGAACAAAGGAAACAGCCGATCAGATTGATCGGGCGCCTGGCGTGTCCACGGACGGATGGAATGCATATGGTTGAAAACTTTACCCCGGGATATCTGAAACTGCACGCTTCCGGAAAGCTCGAGGCCCGGGCCCGCCGGGCCATGGCGCACATCAGGCGCTGCGCCCTGTGCGCCAACGGCTGTCACGTCAATCGTTTGCTGACCACCCGGGGCGCGGTATGCCGCACCGGCGAGCGGGCCGTGGTCCACAGCTTTGGCCCCCATTTCGGCGAGGAGGCTCCCCTGGTCGGCCGCCAGGGATCGGGAACGATTTTTTTCAGCTGGTGCAACCTGCACTGCGTCTTCTGTCAGAACTGGGATATCAGCCAGCAGGGGGCCGGGCGGGAACACGCCCCCGGAGAGCTGGCCGACCTGATGCTTGAGTTGCAGCAGATGGGGTGCCACAACATCAACCTGGTCACCCCCAGCCATGTGGTGGCCCAGGTGCTGGCTGCCCTGGTCATCGCGGCCCAGAAGGGGCTTCGCCTGCCGCTGGTCTACAACACCGGCGGCTACGACAGCATCGAGGCCCTGAAGCTGCTGGACGGGGTGGTGGACATCTACATGCCGGACATGAAATTCGCCGATTCCGAAGTCGCCAAACGGTTCCTGGGGGTGCGGGACTACGCCGAGATCAACCAGGCGGCGGTCAGGGAGATGCACCGCCAGGTGGGTGAGCTGGTGGTGGATGAGGCCGGCATCGCCCGCCGCGGGCTGCTGGTGCGCCACCTGGTGCTGCCCGAGAACCTGGCCGGCACCGATCGCATCCTCGCCTTTTTGGCGCGGGAAATCTCCCCCGACACCTATCTCAATCTCATGGACCAGTATCGGCCCTGCTACCGTGCCGACTAATTTCCGCCCCTCGACCGCCGGCCCTCCCGGGCCGAGTTCCGGGCCGCCCGCCAGCAGGCCAAGGATCTGGGTCTGCACCGTCTGGACTAGCCTGAGTTGTTGTTGGGCCTGCTCTCAATATCCGCGAGGCTGTCGGACGGTTTTTCGGCAGCCGGGATGGAATCGACAGACTTTACCGAAATTGCCGGCCGAGCCTGTCCTCGGGACTGCGCAGGGTGATGAAGAAAAGAGCAATTCCAAGCAGGATATGGACCCACGGCAGAAAGGGGTGTGAATAGGGGCCGGGACGACCAGGGAATGTCGGCCTTGATGGGGATGTGGAGTTATTTCAATCTGTTGCAGATGTTTTCGGGCGATGCCCTCTGCCGGAACAATGAGCCCGACCCGATGTGAAAAGGGGTGATCCACAGTTTATCCACAGCCCGCCGGCCGGCGGCGGCGGGAACCCTCAGGCTTCGGTGGACAGTGGGTTGTCGGTGTGGACGCCGTGGGAGAATTCCATGATCTGGCTGATGCGGACGACGACCCGCGACTGCACCTGGGGCATCCCCGGCTCCTCGAGGCGCGGGGCGTAGCCGTTGAGCATGGCGACGTCGGTCGTCTGTTCGACATAGCCGCGCAGCTGATAGCCGGTCTCGCTGGCCGGGTCCATGACCACGATGGCCACCTGGGGATTCTGGGCCACATTGCCGAGGGTCTTGCGGCAGAACCAGGCCTCGAAGACCAGATGGTCAGGGGAGGGGACCTGCAGCCCGCGACCGGCTGCCAGATGCGGTTCGCCATCCGGGTCGGAGGAGGCGACAAAGGCCAGGTTGACCTTTTCGATAAATTTCTTCATCCGGTTCGAAATCATGGCTGTCATTCTCCTTGGTCATTCAGCGTTTCCAGGTAGCGCTCGGCCTGCATGGCGGCCATGCAGCCGGAGCCGGCGGCGGTGATGGCCTGCCGGAAGTCGGGATCCTGCACATCCCCGGCAGCGAAAACCCCCTCGATATTGGTTTCCACATGGTTGCGGGTGACCAGGTATCCCTCCTTGTCCATTTTCAGCTGCCCTTTGAACAGGGTCGTGTTGGGGGTGTGGCCGATGGCGATGAACACCCCGTCGCACCTAATCTCCTCCTCCTCTGCGGTGGGCAGGTGCTTCAGGCGTACGCCGGTTACCCCGGCCTGCTGGTCGGCGAGGATTTCGGTCACGACCGTATCCCACCGGAAGCGGATCTTTTTGTTTTCCATGGCCCGCTTCTGCAGCGGCGGTGCGGCCCGCAGGGTAGCGCGGCGATGCACCACCGTCACCCGGCTGGCGAAGCGGCTCAGGAACGAGGCCTCTTCCATGGCCGTGTCACCGCCGCCGACCACCACCACCTCTTTTCCCTTGTAGAAAAAGCCGTCGCAGGTGGCGCAGACCGAAACCCCCCGTCCGTAAAGCTCCCATTCGTTGGCCAGGCCGAGCATCTTGGGCGAAGCCCCGGTGGCGACGATCAGGGTGCGGCAGCGATAGACCCGGTCCTCGGTATGGAGGGCGAAGGGCCGGGATTCGAGATCGACCCGAGTGACTTCGCCCTCGACGAAATTGGTGCAGAAGCGCCGCGCCTGATCTTCCATGCGCTGCATCAGTTCCGGGCCCTCCACCCCCTCGGGAAAGCCGGGGAAATTGTCCACCACGGTGGTGGTGGTCAACTGGCCGCCGGGCTGGCGGCCGCGGATGAGCAACGGGCAGCAGTTGCTGCGGGCGGCATAAATGGCGGCGGTCAAGCCGGCGGGGCCGGAGCCGAGAATGATGGTGTCATAGACTTCAGGGGCTTCAGGCATGCTGCGACTCCTCAAATTGTTCCTCGGCGTGGTAGGATGAACGGACCAGCGGGCCGGACTCCACATGGCTGAAGCCGAGCTCGAGACCGGCCACGCGCAACCGGTCAAACTCCTGCGGGGTCACATAGCGGACCACCGGATGATGCCGTCGGGTCGGGGCCAGGTACTGGCCGATGGTCAGCAGGGAGCATCCAGCCTGCCGGAGGTCTTTCAACACCGTCAGCACCTCCTGCTCGGTTTCCCCCAGACCGACCATGATCCCCGATTTGGTGGGGATATCGGCGGCGATCCGCCGGGAGGCGGCAAGCAGCTCCAGCGAGCGGCGGTAGGATGCTCCCTGGCGGACCAGCGGGTAGAGGCGCGGCACGGTTTCCACATTGTGACCGAGAACATCGGGCCCTGATTTCAGTATAACGGAAAGGGCCTCGCGGTTGCCCGCCAGGTCGGGGATCAGCAGTTCCACGCGGCAGTCGGGCGCCTGCCCCCGGATCGCTTCGACCAGGCGGGCGAACTGGCCGGCGCCGCCGTCAGGCAGATCGTCGCGGGTGACCGACGTGATGACGGCGTGCTTGAGGCAGAGTTCGGCTATCGCTCGGGCAACCTTGGCCGGTTCGTCGGGGTCGACCAGCTGGGGCGGGCCGCCGGCCACGTTGCAGAAGGCGCAGTCGCGGGTACAGACATCGCCGAGGATCATGAAGGTGGCGGTGCCGCGGCTCCAGCACTCGCCCTGGTTGGGACAGGCGGCGCTGCGGCAGACCGAGTGCAGTCCCTGGTCGCGGTGATAGCGGTCGATGCGGGTATAGTTGGGTCCGGCGGGAAAGCGGACCTTAAGCCAGTCGGGCTTGCGCTGGTTGGAATTGCTCATGGGGTCCTGCGTGATAGCGGTCAAAAACTCGGGCGAAGGCGCGGATGATTTCTTCCTCGACCTCGGCCATGGGGACCGGGCGGTTCAGCAGCCGCTCGATGGAGGTCATGCGGACCCCCGGCAGGCCGCAGGGGACGACGGCGGCAAAGCCGGAGAGGTCGGCGGAGACGTTGAGGGCAAAGCCGTGCCAGGTGACCCAGCGCCGCACCCCGACGCCGATCGAGGCGAGTTTTTCGCCGTTGGCCCAGACCCCGGTTTTGCCGATGACTCTTCCAGCGGCAATCCCGAAGGCGGCAAGGGTTTCGATGAGCACCGTCTCGAGCATCCGCAGGTACCGGTGCAGGTCGCGGCCGAGGGGGTCGAGATCAACGATCGGATAACCGACCAGTTGTCCGGGCCCGTGAAAGGTGACGTCGCCACCGCGTCCGATCCGTTGGCAGTCGATGCCCCGCCGGCGCAGCTCCTCCGGGGGCAACAGCAGGTTGGCCTCATTGGCGCCGCGTCCCAGGGTCACCACCGGCGGATGCTCGAGCAGGATCAGCACGTCGCCGAAATCGGCGCGGCCGCGCTCGAGCAGGGCCTCCTGCAGATCGTGGGCCTGCCGGTAGGGAACCTGTCCCGGGCGCAGGGTGTGAAAAGAGCGCATCAAGGGATCTCAACAAAAGGCGGGGGGGCTGGCGGCCCCCCCTGGCACATCAGCCTTCCCAGTGGATGCAGGCGACCGGGCAGGCATCCATGGCCTCCTGGATCTTGTCCTCGGGGGCCCCGGCCGGATCGTAAACCTCGGCCAGATCGTCGTCGTCCATGCGGAAAACCTCGGGGACGGTATCGACGCACAGGTTGCAGCTGATACAGACATCTTTGTCCACATAAGGGGTTCGGGCCATGTCCTCTCTCCTTGGTCTAGACCTTTTCGAAGTTGCTCTTGTCCGCGCCGCACAGGGGACAGACCCAGTCATCGGGCAGGTCGGCGAATGCGGTGCCGGGATCGATGCCGTTGCCCGGATCGCCTTCGGCAGGGTCGTAGATGTAGTCACAGATGACGCAGCGGTACTTGTCCATGGGGGCCTCCGTTTGCTGATCAAAGTTGCGCCGCCAAAGCGGCGGCAGTGAACTGACATTTAAATGGCTCCGTCTATTTTAGACGATTTCTTGTTTCTGGCAAGGCGCGCAACACGGATATCCCTCGTTTACTCGGTGGCGGTGGGCGGCCGGACCACCTGCCGTTCGGGGGCGATCTTGACGAAACGCTGGCGGGCCGCGCCGATGACGGACTGCACCCAGGCGGCTTCCTCGTCCTGGTGGGAATGGAGCAGGGCCCGGTAATACTCAAGCAGCAGCGCCTCGATCTGGGTGATGTCCGGCTCCTCGAGATCCCGGATCTCCACCTCGGCGCCGCGGGCCAGGCGGCGCCTGAGGGCCTCGCGGGTCAGGCCCATTTCGGCATCGAGATGACAGTAGACGGTGCCGCCGGTCATGCCCGAACAGATCCAGGGGCCCGGGTCGCCAAGCACCACGACCCGCCCGGCGGTCATGTACTCGAAGGCGAAGCCCTTGAGATTGGCGCGGCCGGCCAGGTTGCCGAGGCTGTCGTCGAGGGGGCGGCGGATGCGGCCGCCGAGCACCACGTCGGCGCCCGAGAGGCGGATGCAGGCCCGGCTGTCGGCAGCGCCCTGAACCAGAAACAGGCCCCCCTGGGCGCCGTAGGCCAGGCCTTTGCCCACCGAACCGGCGACGCGCACGCCGTTGCGGTTCTCCCCCTTGAGGATGACGATCTTGCCGCCCAGGGCGCATTTGCCGACGCCGTCCTGGGTGGCCCCTTCGACCCGGATATTGACCGGGGCGATGTTGAAGGCGGCCAGACCGTTGCCGGGGATCGCATCGCGCCGGAAGAAGAGCAGGGCTTCCTTTTCGCTGCCGTAGCGCCCCTCCTGGTAGGCGCGGGTCAGGGCCCCGGCGAGGTAGGTGCCGATGGCCCGGTCGGAACTCGAGGCGGTATCGTCGTCGTAGCGCACCCGGTTCTCGCCGCCGTCGAAGGCCTCGGTGACCAGGGTCGAAATCAGCGAGGTCAAAAAGTTGAGGGGCTTGCGGATGATACGCACCTTGCGCTCCGGGAGCTGAACCTCACCGGTCGGAATCGGTGCCAGCATGTCGCTCAGATCGAGCCGGTCGCTGCCGCGGTTCTGGACCAGCAGATCGGAGCGCCCCACCAGGTCCTGGGTGCGTCGGAAGCCGAGCTTGGCGGTAATGGTGCGGATTTCCTGGCCGAGGGCGCGGAAGAAGGTGGTTTCGTAGATGATGCCGTTGTCCAGCACCCGGGGAACGAACCGTTTGAGACCGCGCCGATCGGCTTCTTCGCGGGTTTCGATCTGGGTGGCGATGCCGACGTGGCAGGTGCCGAGGTTGCAGCCGCGGCAGGCGGTGCAGCCGATGACGATCATCGCCATGGTGCCGAAGCCGACCCGGTTGGCGCCGAGCAGCATCAGCTTGACCACGTCGCGGCCGGTGCGGGCGCCGCCGTCGGCCCAGAGTTCCACCTTGTGCCGCATCCCCGCCCCGACCAGGGCGCGATGGGCCTCGCGGACGCCGATCTCGGTGGGCAGGCCGACGAACTTGATGGCGTGTTTGCGGGCCGCGCCGGTCCCGCCGTCGTAGCCGCTGACGGTGATGATGTCGGCGCCGGCCTTGGCGATCCCCAGGGCGATGGTGCCGATGCCGGCGACCGCCGGGACCTTGATCGAGATTTTCGCGTGGGGATTGGCGGTGCGCAGCTCTTCGATGATCTGCGCCAGATCCTCGATGGAATAGATGTCGTGGTTGTTCGACGGCGAGATCAGGGTGACTCCGGGGGTCGCGTTGCGGGCCGCGGCGATTTTCGCGGTGACCTTGAAGCCCGGCAGGTGGCCGCCCTCGCCGGGCTTGGCTCCCTGGCCGACCTTGATCTCCAGAAAATCGGCCGAGTTGAGCAGGTCCATATGAACCCCGAAGCGCCCCGAGGCGATCTGCTGGCCGCGGTTTTTGCGGTATTTGCCCATCATGTCGGCGATCTCGCCCCCTTCGCCGTTCATGCAGATGACGTTCAGCCGCCGGGCCGCCTCGGCGTAGATGCGATACGGGGTCTCGCCCTGCGAGCCGAAACTCATCGCCGAGATCAAAAAGGGATAGTCATGACCGCCCACCCCGGTGTCGACCTCCTCCGGGTCGACGTTGAGTTCTTCGGGAAAGCGGAAATCGGTCAGATGGCGGATGGCCAGGGGGTGCTCGGATTCGAGATCGCGGATCAGCCGGGAGAGGTCGGCATAGTTCTCTTCCATTTTGGCCACCGCGCCGACCATCTTCCAGATCCGGGGAAAGAGCCGGAAGTGGTTGGCGACCGGAGTGGCCTCCTTGCTCAGGGCCAGCTTGCGGCGCTCGCGGTTGTTGGCCGCCAGCCGCTCGAGGGTCAATCCCCCCCGGGCGCTTCCGCAGAAATTGGGGGTCTCGAACTGGGCGGCCAGTTCCGGGGCCAGGCCGATCGAGGCGAAATACTTGCCGTAGCCGCCGATCTCGTGGGTCCCCATGGTCGAGATGACCTTCTCCAGGCCCTTGGCCAGGCAGCCGAGCAGCCTGTGGAGCCCGCCCTCATCGCCGCCGGCCAGCTCCCACATCAGGTGCGGGCAGAGGGCGTCGGCGCCCATCCCCAGGGCGAAGATCAGGTCGTGGAGGTTGCGCAGCGCCCCGGAGCGCAGTACCAGCGAGACCTGGCCGCGCAGGCACCGGCCTTTGTTGTCGGCACTTTCCTTGAGCCCCTTGTGCAGCGTCGCCACCACCAGGTACGGGTCGAGGAAGTTGCGACCCTGGGTGAAGGCGAGGCTGTCGTCCAGCAGCAGCAGCCGGGCGCCGCGGCTGACCGCCGTCAACGCCTCGGCCCGAAGGCGCTCCAGCGCCTCGGCGACCGGCTCATCGCCCTTCAGGGCGCAGGCCAGGCTCCGGTAGGTCGGCCGCTTTTGGCCGGCAAAATGCCCCAACAGGGCTTCCAGGGTGCAGGTGCCGAAAGCCGCCGCAGTCGCTTCTTCGCCCGGCGGGGCGGTTGCGCCGCGCCGCCCGCCGAGCAGCAGCGGCACATCGAGTTCTACCGCCGGGAAGCGAAGCCCGCGCAGGGTCGGCCGCGCACCGAGGTAGACCCGGGTGGAAAAGTGCTCGTTTTCCCGCTCCCGGTCGATGGCCGGATTGGTCACCACCGCCACCTGTTCCTTGAAATAGTCCGAGAGATTCTGGGGAACCAGCGCCAGGGCGGCCAGGGGGCCGTCGTAGCCGAGAGAGGCGATGGGGTCCTGGCCGCTGGCGGCCATCTGCCGGATGTTCTGCTCGTCGCTGCGGCGCCAGGCCATGGCCGCCAGCAGGTTGCTCTGGCCGAACCGGGCCGCCTTGCCGAAGTTTGCCGACTCCCTGGGCGCCTTGGTTGGCAGCTGCGCTCCCCGGGCCAGATCGCCGGCGTGCGCATCGAGATCGGTGCGCTTCCCGAACCAGGTACGGACCTGCCGGCGCAGTTCATCGTGTTCGAGAACCTGGACCTTCTTGCCGGCGGCCAGCCGCAGGCCGATCTTTTCGCCTGGCCCCAGAGGCTTGGGATCGGCGATGATCTCCTCGTGGGGAACCACCCCGACCTCGGAGGAGGCGAAGTATTCCCGGTCGGTTTCACCGAACCACAGGGGGCGCAGGCCCATGGCGTCGACGCTGAGCACGCACTGGCTGCCATGGCGGGCGATCAGGCCGGCCGGGCCCTGGGCGCTGGCGGCCAGCAGCCGGCGGAAAAAGGTGTACATCGACTGCAGGTCGGGGCTCATTCCCTCCGTCTCGCTGAAGATCGGCGGAAAGACGATTTCCATGGCCTCGAACAGGCTCAGCCCGTAACGGTGGATGAGCCCCTCGAGGGTGCGGTTGAGGTCCTGGGAATCGCTGCCGCCGGGGGGCAGGGGGATGTCGAGCAGTTGGGCTTCTTCGCGCAGCCGGGCGATGGTGTTGATCTCTCCGTTGTGGCCGAGCAGGCTGAAGGGCTGGGCGCGCAGCACGGTGGGCAGGGTGTTGGTGGAATAGCGGCTGTGGCCGATGGTGACCGCCGAGAAAAAATCCCGCCGCTTGAGTTCGGGAAAATAGCGGGGAAGCAGTTCCGGGGCGCCGTGGAGCTTGTAGGCCGCGACCGTGGTGGAGAGCGACGCCACGTGCACCGGAGTCTCAAGCTCGATGCCGACCTGCAGGTCGTAAAGCTTCTTCGCCGCCCTGGACGCCTGGACAAAATGGAGGGCCACCTGCCAGAACAGGGGCTCATCCTCGCGGGCCCGGGCCGACAGGATGTCGCTGCGCACCGGTGCCGGGCGCTCCACCAGAACCTCGGCGCCGGCGGCGCGGAAGCGCTGCAGCAGGTTCTCCTGCAGTTCCGGGTCGCGCTCCAGGGCCGAGCGCGGGATGAGCAGATGGCCGACGGCGAAGCCCGGCTTCCGGGCCAGGTGCGGATCGTGGCCGGCGCTTTCCAGAACTTCGGCCCAGAGCTGCCGGGGCACATCGGTCAACAGGCCGCAGCCGTCCCCTTCGCCGTTGATCTCCCCGGCCCGGTGGCCCATCTTGATCAGGGCGTCGATGGTGCGCTGGACGTTGCCGTGGGTGGGGCGGCCGGCTTTGTTGATATAGCAGATGATCGCGCAGGCGTCGCGCTCCTCGGGCATCAGGCCCGAGACGTCGAGACGGCGGGTGGGCAGAGCGGGCATCGTTTCGTTCATGGCGGCAGAAATCTCCTGTCGGATCAGGTGGTTGAGGTATTTAGGTAAAGTGTAGCCCGGCTTCGGGCAGATACAAGGCGAGGCCGGTGCCGCGAGACCGCTGGCAAAAAAGAAGACGGACCGCAAATGCGGCCCGCCTTCGGAGTCAGGTCGGTTCCGAGGGGGATCAGATCATTTCGAGCAGGGCCTTGACGGTTTTTTCGATTCCTTCGGCCGCCTCGCTGATCCGGCCAGCCAGCATGTAGGCGGGGGAGGAGACCAGCTTGTTCTCCTTGTCGACGACGAATTCGTTGACCGGACAGGCGACGTGCTCGCTCCCCATGGTGGCGAGGGCCCGGGCGGTATCCTGGTCGGTGCCGATGGTCAGCTGGTGGGCCAGCTTGTCGTTGCCCAGCACCCGGGAAACCAGGGCCGGGGCGATGCATACCGCGGCCAGCGGCTTTTTCGCCGCAACCACTTCGCGAACCAGGCGGGCGACCTCGGGCTGCACGGTGCAGTCGGCCCCCTTGACGGCGAAATCGCAGAGGTTCTTGGCCGCACCGAAGCCGCCGGGAAACATCAGGGCGTCGATGTCCGAGGCCTTGACGTCCCTGATGTTTTTGATGTTGCCCCGGGCGATGCGGGCCGACTCCACCAGGACGTTACGCTTTTCCCCTTCGGCAGCCTCGCCGGTGAGGTGGTTGACGACATGCAGCTGCTCCACGTCGGGAGCCATGCAGACCGCCTCGGCCCCGGCCCGGTCAAGGGCCAGCAGGGTAATGACCGCTTCGTGTATTTCCGCACCGTCATAGACGCCGCAGCCGGATAGAACCACTCCTACCTTCGCCATGGACAACCTCCTTGAATGGTAATGGGCAAAGATTTAATTCGCTGACCGGAACTCTTCATAGCCGATGCCCGGTCTGTCTGCATAGATTAGAAAAAAATCGACGGCTGTCAAGCCGGCGGCGCGGCTGATCGCCAGAAGAGGGCGGTTGGCTCAGATGCCCCGGGAATAAATTACCGCCACGGCCCGGGCCGGGGTGCCGCCCAGGCTGATGTAGCCGTGGGGCTCGGAGGAGTCGTAATAGATGGAATCGCCGGCCTGGAGGGTCATGACCTGCTCGCCGTAATGGAATTCCAGTTCGCCTTCGAGCAGAAACAGGAACTCTTCGCCTTCGTGGCTGACCTGGAGTTCGTCGCGCCACTGGCGGGCTTCGAACTCCACCAGAAACGGCTCGAGGTTGCGGTTTTTCTTGCCAAAGGCCAGGGAGTGGTAGGCGTAGGGCGGGGGGGCTTCGCCGTGGCTGGCGCGGCGCTGGAACTTGCGGCTTTGGCCGGACCTGACCAGGATGCATTTCTCGTTGCTGCCCTCCTCCTGAAAGAAGGTCTGCAGCTCGACTTTGAAGGCCTTGGAGATGCGCAGCAGGGTCGCCAGCGGGGGGATGACCTGTTCGTTTTCGATCTGGGACAGCAGGGGTTTGGACAATCCGGTGACATCGGCAAGGGCCTGAAGCGTCATGCGCCTTTCCTGGCGCAACCGGCGCACTTTCATCCCGATTTGCAGCTCCTTGACCTCTTCCCGGATGTTTTCCATGTTTACCTCGCTGTTTTCCTTAAAGTTTTTACCCTGAGACGGGGTTCAAGTCAAGGGCTTTGTCGCCTGGCCCGGTCTGGAGAATTGCGGCTTTTCCGCCAACGGTCAATATGTTATCGTAGGCGGATCGTGCCGAATGGACTAAGTTGCGCTGATTCTATGGGGAAGACGATGGCGGAGCCAAACGCTTGCGGAGACGGCCTCGGCAACATCCGTGGGGTTCTGTTCGACCTGGACGGGACCCTGCTGCAGGTTGAGATGAGGAAGTTCATCCCGAACTACCTGAGGACGCTGGCGGAATTTTTCGACGATCTCGTGGACCGGCGCGCCTTCGCCGAGGCGATGACCGCCACCACCTTCGGCCTGCTGCGGGCCGACGATGGCCGGCGGACCAACGAAGAGATGCTGCTCGAGGCGATCTGCCGTTATCTCGGCATCCATCGTTCCGTTTACCGCGAGCGGCTGAAGGATTTCTTCTCCCGGGGAATGGCCGAGCTGGCCCCCCTGGTGACCCCGCTGCCGCTGGCCCGGCGGATTCTCGAGCGCTGTTTCGAGAGGGGGCTCAGCGTGGTCATCGCCACCAACCCGGTTTTCCCTCGTCCCCTGGTCGAGGCCCGGCTGGACTGGGGCGGCCTGCTCGACTTTCCCTATCAACTGGTCACCAGCTACGAAAACAGCCGCTACTGCAAGCCCAACGTCCGGTATTTCCATGACGTGCTGGAGCAGGTGGGGCTCGCCCCCGAACAGTGTGTCATGGTCGGCAACGATACCGAACACGACCTGGCGGCTCGGGAGGCGGGCATCACCACCTTTCTGGTGGACACCTGGATGATCGATCGCCAGGGAGGCGCTTTCGTTACCGATTTTCGCGGCGGTCATGCCGAGCTCTACGAATTCGTCGGCCAGCTTGGAGCGGCCGGGGCCGAGAATTGACATAAATGCTTTTTTTCGCTAGGATTCGCGGGTTGCAAAGACCCCGAGGAGATGTCATGAAGATGCTTCGGAATGCGGCGTCCACCCTGCTGACGGCAGGATTGCTGGTCCTGGTTCTGGGCGGCTGCCAGGAGCAGGAGCGGGAAGCCCGGATCTCCACGTCGGTTCGAGATGCCAAGGTCAAACCGCCCGTGGCCAAGCCGGCACCGGAGTTGATCAGCACCCAGCAGGCCTTCATCGAGGTCTCGCGCAAGGTGACCCCCTCGGTGGTCAATATCCGGGCTGCCCGGATTCGCTCCGGGAGCGAACTGGGACCGTTGTTCGAAGATTTCTTCGGCGACCTGTTCCGGCGCCAGCCCCGCCCCCAGAGCAAAGAGCAGAGCCTCGGCTCCGGATTCCTGCTCACCGGCGACGGCTACATCCTGACCAACGAGCACGTCATCAAGGGGGCCGAGGAGATCAAGGTCAGGCTGTCCGACCAGCGGGTCTACGCCGGCAAAGTAGTCGGCGTCGATCCCCGCACCGACGTGGCGGTGTTGAAAATCGACGGCGCCGAGGACCTGCCGGCGGCCGTTCTCGGCGACTCCGACGCCCTGCAGGTGGGCCAGTGGGCCCTGGCCATCGGCAACCCCTTCGGCCTCGACCGGACCCTGACCGTGGGCGTCATTTCGGCCACCAGCCGCACCGACCTGGGGATCGAGGACTACGAGGACTTCATTCAGACCGACGCCTCGATCAATCCGGGCAATTCAGGCGGCCCTCTGCTCAACATCTACGGCGAAGTGGTGGGAATCAACACCGCCATCGTCGCCTCGGGGCAGGGGATCGGTTTTGCCATCCCCATCAACATGGCGCGACAGATCGCCGACCAGCTCATCGAAACCGGCGAGGTCGCCCGCGGCTGGCTCGGCGTCAGCATTCAGCCGCTGAGTCCGGAGCTCGCCGAATCCTTCGGGCTGGACAAGGTGACCGGAGCCCTGGTGAACCAGGTTCTCCCCGGCACTCCCGCGGAACGGGCGGGCCTCAAGCGGGGGGACATTCTGCTTGCGTTCAACGGCAAGCCGATTCGCGGCGTGCGCGACCTGCAACTGCAGGTGGCCGGCACCGGCGCCGGAAATACCGCCGAACTGCAGGTGCTGCGCGAAGGCCGGCGGCTGACGCTGAAAGTGACCCTGGCCGCCCAGCGGGCCGAGGCCGCCTCGGCGCCACCTGGCAACGGGGCGGGGCTCGGGCTCATCGTCGCCCCGGCCGAAGCGGGCGAAGGCGTCGTCGTCCAGTCCGTGACCGAGGCTTCGCCGGCCGCCGAAGCCGGCGTGCGCACCGGTGATGTGATCCTGACCGTCGACCGCGAGGAGGTCAACGACCTGGCCTCTTTCCGCCGGGCGGTCAAGGACCTGAAGAGCGGCAAAAACGTGGTCCTTCTGCTCCGCCGGGGAGAGACCGCCCTTTATCTCGCATTTCCGGCACCATAACTGCATATTGCAGGGGCAGCAGACGCACCCACCGACCAACATCGAACGTCAAATCTAGGGGAGGATCCATGGCCAGGCTTGTCGATAACCCTGACCTTGCCTTTCGTCTGGCGCGGGCAATCGTTTCGGACATTGCGCTCTACAACCAGGAAAAAGTCAAAGAGGGGATCAAGAACGATAATATCTTCGATCTACTCGCCGAAGAGCTTGCGGAGGGGCGGGAGCACTTCTACAGCCGGACCACGGCCGAAATGACCGACCGGGACCACCTGTTCGACCGGGCCATCGTCGATGTGATGATCAAGCAGGCCGGCAAGATTGAAAGTTCCATCTGGTAACATGGAATCGACTCGCCAGTTTGTTTTCGAGCGGGGCCGTCCTCCCGAACGGCTGGACCGCTTTCTCGCCGAGTGCCTCCAGGACCTGACCCGCTCCCAGTTGAAGAAGCTTGTCGACGAAGGGCGGGTTCTTTTATGCGGAAAACCGGCCAAGGCCGGAACCCGGCTCAAGGGAGGCGAAGACCTGGTCGTCTCCATCCCCCCGGTGGCCGCGGCCGAGGCGCAGCCCGAAGAGATTTCGCTGGCCATCCTTTACGAGGATGCCCGCCTGGTGATCATCGACAAGCCGGCCGGAATGGTGGTGCACCCGGCCCCGGGCCACCAGGGCGGGACCCTGGTCAATGCCCTGCTTCACCACTGCACCGATCTTTCCGGCATCGGCGGGGAGCTGCGGCCCGGGATCGTGCACCGGCTCGACAAGGACACCTCGGGGGTCATGGTGGCCACCAAGGACGATGCCACCCATCATCACCTCGCCCGGCAGTTCAAGGTCCACTCCATCACCCGCCGCTATCAGGCGCTGGTCCATGGCCTGGTCCAGAACGATGAAGGGACCGTCGACCGCCCCATCGGCCGCCATCCGACCGACCGCAAAAAGATGAGCGGCCGCGCCCGCAGCGCCCGCCACGCGGTGACCCACTGGCGGGTCCTGAAACGGTTCGACCGCGACCGGCTCACCCTGCTCGAACTGAACCTGGAAACCGGCCGGACCCATCAGATTCGGGTTCATTTCGCGGAAATGAACCTGCCGATTGTCGGCGATCCGGTTTACAGCAGTGCCGGCCGGATCAATGCGCTGAACGACGTGGAATTGCGCAAGCTGGTCCAGCGTCTGCAAAGGCAGGCGCTGCATGCCCGGGTGCTCGGCTTCGTGCATCCGGCCAGCCAGAAATACATGGAATTTGAAAGCCCGCTGCCGGCGGACATGGCCGCCATTCTCGATTACCTGGAACAAAAATACCAATCGCTGACCGATCGGTAGCGGCGGGGTCACCCCGCGCAAGGCGCGAAAACCGAGCCCCTGCCACGAATTATTGGAGATGCCCATATCATGAAACTCGCTCGCCAGGGAAAAATCCATTACCTGCAACCCTCCTGGGCTGCGGATGCCCCGATTCATGCCGGCTTCACCTCCCGCAACGGCGGGGTGAGCCGTCCGCCCTACAACTCTTTGAATCTCGGATTCAACACCGACGATCCGCCGCACAATGTGGAAGGAAACCGCTCCACCCTGACCCGCGCCTTCGATCTGCAGACCCACCTGCTGCTCACCGTGCGCCAGGTTCACGGCAGCGATATTCTGCTCATCGATCAGCCCAACCCGGATCTCTCGCATTTTCTCACCGTGGAGAGCGACGCGATCATCACCGACCAGCCCGGCATCATGATCGGGATCCTGGTTGCCGATTGTTTCCCGGTGCTGCTGTTCGATCCGAACCGCAAGGTTGCCGCCGTGGTCCATGTGGGGTGGCGGGGCGCGGCTGCCGGTATCCTGGGCAAAACCGTTCAGGCCATGCAGAAGAATTTCGACAGTCGCCCGGATCAGTTGATGGCTGCCGTCGGTCCCGGAATCGGTGCCCACAAATACGAGGTGGACCGGCCGGTACGCGATGCCTTCCGCAAGGGGACCGGTTTCTGGGAGCAGATCGCCACCGAGGTCGATCTGGGTAAATGGCATCTCGATCTGCGCCAGAGCGCCGTGCTCCAACTCGAAGCGGCCGGCCTCGACCCGGCCCGGATCGAGGCGGCCGAGGAGTGCACCTGCTGTCACCGGGAGCTGTTCTTCTCCTACCGCCGCGACGGCGGCAAGACTGGACGGCAGATGGGTTTCGTGATGCTGAAGTAGGCAGCACCAGTTGCCCGGTTAACGCCACCGAATCAACGGATGTTTTTGATCCGTGCGGTTCATCCGTTTTTCGCGTCATCCGTGATCCGTCAGAACATTGAATCTGTCATGGCCCGTAAATCCATCAAACTGAACGGCGGCCAGGGGTGGGGAGTTACCCGGGAATGTCCCGGCTGCAACCGACCCCAAACCGACTGTCGCTGCTTAGAATCGGTCACCGCCTCCCTGCCGGCGGAAAAACAGGTGGCCCGGCTGCGCCTGGAGAAACGTCGCGGCAAGCCGGTGACGGTGGTGGCGGGCCTGGTGCTGACGACCGATGACTTCAAGGCTCTGCTCAAGGCGCTGAAGGCCCGTTGCGGGGCGGGCGGAACGGTCAAGGAGCAGGAACTGGAAATTCAGGGGGATCAGCGCGAGACGGTGCGCGCCTTTCTGGAAGACCGGGGCTATCGGGTCAAGGGCGGTTGACGCGTTGACGGGCCGGCCTGCTTGACGGCCGATGGGGATCGGTTATCATTCTGTAGCGACTCTCCATTTTTCTTCCGCCGAAGGAGGCTGCCATGTCCTATCTCCCCTCCCCGTACAAGCGCTTTGTCGAAGCGCACCCCGAGCTGGCCAAGGCCTACGAGGACCTCGCTCTGGCCTGCCACAACACCGGCCCGCTTCCCGAGGCGACCCGGCGCCTGGTCAAGCTGGGCATCGCCATCGGCCAGCAGTCCGAAGGGGCGGTCAAATCCCACGCCCGCCGGGCTCTCGAAGAGGGCGCCACCGTCGAAGAGATCCGTCACACTGTCCTGCTTGCCATGACCACCGTCGGTTTTCCCGCCATGATTGCCGCCAGCGAGTGGGTCGAGGAGGTCATCGAGGCGAAGAAGCACTGAGTCGGCATCTGCCTTGCGTCTTCTCGGAGGGGACGGCCGGTTGCCGCTCCCTTTTGATTTTTCCGGTTGACTCCGGCACGCGCTCGGGTAGAATCAGTACCGATTCAGTCTTTAATTGATCCCACTGAGAAAGGAGATGTTACCCATGGCTGTCTGGAACTGCGAAAAATGTGGATACGAGAAGGAAGGTCGCTGCAAGCCGAAGAAGTGCCCCACCTGTAACGAGCAGACCAATTTCGTCAAGAAATAGGTGCTGATTAACCCCATGCTCTCGCCCGCTTTTCTTTTCTGCCGGGCGCAAACCCCAAAAGCGACAGGTTCAAGGCTTGCCGCTTTTGGGGTTTTTTAGCGCTCTCAGCCGGTTCTTTCCCCCTACGGAATTCTTCGCTGCCATCTCAGCCAGCCTCCCAATGCTTTTGCCACCAGCGGCGTGAGCCGGCTTCGATTGTAGGCGTCGGCCAGCTTCTTGACCGCCTCGGCCTGGGTGGGGTAGGGGTGAATGGTCCTGCCGATGGCCTTGAGGCCCAGGCGGGAGGTCATGGCGAGGCAGAGCTCGCCGATCATCTCTCCGGCGTGGCGGGCGACGATGGTGGCGCCGAGGATGCGATCGCTTCCCTGCTGCAGGTAGACCCGCGCGTACCCGTCGACCTCGCCGTCGAGCCGGGCCCGGTCGACCGCGTCGAGGGGGACGGTGAGGGTGGTGATTTTGTGTCCGGTCTCCTCGACCTGCTCCGGGTAGATGCCGACATGGGCGATCTCCGGATCGGTGTAGGTGCACCAGGGGATGACCAGGTCGCTGGTTTTCTGCCGCCCCATGAACAGGGCGTTGGCGATGAGGATGCGGGCCATGGCGTCGGCGGTGTGGGTGAATTTGTAGGGGGTACAGATGTCGCCGGCGGCGTAGATATCAGGGTTGGTGGTCTGCAGGCGCTCGTCGACCTTGACGCCGTTCTTATCATCGTAATCGACCCCGGCCTTGGCCAGGTCGAGCCCCTCGACGTTGGGCGCCCGACCGACGCCGACCAGGATTTCGTCCACCACCAGTTCCTCATCGTGGTGCACCAGCACCTTTTCCCCGTCCCGAAAAAAGGCCTTCTGGCCGCGGCAGTGAAAGCAGATCTCGATCCCCTCGCGCTGAAAGGCCTTCTGCACGACCAGGGCGGCATCCTCCTCTTCGCGGCGCAGAATCCGCTCCTGGGTTTCCAGCAGGGTCACTTTGCTGCCCAGCCGGGCGAAGGTCTGGGCCAGTTCGCAGCCGATGGGGCCGGCACCGATCACCGCCAGCCTTTTCGGCAGCTCGGTGAGGGAAAAGACCGTCTCGTTGGTCAGGTAGCCGACCTCCTCCAGCCCGGGGATGGGCGGAACCGCGGCGCGGGCTCCGGTGCAGATGGCGGCGCGCTTGAAGCGCAGAGTTTTCCCCTCCACCTCGATCGTTCCGGGGTCCGAAAAGCGGCCGTTGCCGAAAAAAACATCGACCCCGAGTTCTTCGCTGTAGCGTCGGGCCGAGTCGTGAGCGCTGATGCCGGCGCGAATCGCCTGCATCCGCTGCATGGCGGCGCCGAAGTCGATGGCCAGCCGGTCTCCGCCGGAGACGCCGAAGGCCCTGGTGTGGCGGGCTTCGTGGAAGGCATGGGCGGCGCGGATGATCCCTTTGGAAGGGACGCAGCCGACGTTCAGACAGTCGCCGCCCATCAGATGGCGCTCCACCAGGGCCACCCGGGCGCCGAGCCCGGCGGCCCCGGCGGCGGTGATCAGTCCGGCGGTGCCGGCGCCGATGACCACCAGGTTGTAGATCGGGGCCGGTTCGGGATTGATCCAGGCGGGCGGGTGGACGTTGTTCACCAGGGTCCGGTTGTGGTCGTTTTCGGGCAATATCCGGGGGAGGTCGGTCATTGGGCAGGCTCCGGTGATGAATCAGCAGCCAACCAACCGGGGGATCCGATCGGCCGGTTTTTGCTGAAGTTTACCTGAATATGACGGGGGTGAAGTGGGGTCAGGCAGAAACTAATCTCCCGTCGGCGGCGATCGATCCCTGCCGGTGGTGGCCGGACGGACCTGCTGAAGAAATTTTTTCCAGGCCTCCCAGTAAGGCTCCCCGCCCCTCTCGTAGGTGTCGTTGTGGCCAGCGTTCGGAATCTGGAAGTAGGTTTTGGGCTCCCGGGCCCGCTCGAACAGGCGCCGTGCCATCTTCTCCGGAACGATGTTGTCCCGCTCGCCGTGAAACATCAGCAACGGCACCTGGACCCGGTCCAGCTTGCTCAGGTTGTCGTAGCGGGCGTTCAGGGTCCAGCCGAGCAGCAGGTAAAGGATCGGGTTGTGATGCCAGCCCAGCGCCGCTACTGAAGGGAAGGGGGATTCGAGGACCAGGCCGGCCGGGGCGTGCTCCAGCGCCAGTTGCAGGGCGACCCCCGCGCCGAGACTGCGACCGAAGTAGATCATCTGCTCGCTGCGCCACCCCTGTTTTTCAAGCCAGGCCAGCGCCCCGCGGGCATCGCGGTAGGTCCCTTCCTCGCTGGCTTTGCCCTGGCTCTGCCCGTATCCCCGGTAGTCGAAGATGAACACGGCCACGCCGAGGCGGTGGAACATTCGCAGATTGTCGAGCCGATGGGAGATGTTGCCGGCGTTGCCGTGACAGAACAAAATCAGCGGCTGCCGATCGTCGCCCGGCAGGTACCAGCCGTGCAGCTGCACGCCATCCGCCGCGGGAAACCGGACATCCCGGTAAGGCAGGTCGAACAGGGCGGGCGTTGCCGCCAGGCGGGTTTCAGGAAAGAAGATGAAATGATGGTCCATGGCGGCGCGGGCCGGCTCCGACAAGATCAGAATCCCTGCCGAGAGCAGAAACAGCAACGGTTTTAGACGTGGCGATCGGCGGCTCATGGGCCAATTATAACCGACCGGGCCCGGTCTTGCCGAAGCCGGCTATTTGCGCCAGAAGGAGGGGAAAAACAGGACCAGTACCGTGAACAGCTCGAGGCGTCCGAGCAGCATGCAGAAAATCAACACCCCCTTGCCCATGGCCGGAACGTGGGCAAAGTTGTCCACCGGGCCGACCGAGCCGAGCCCCGGGCCGATGTTGCTCAGCGTGGCGATGACCGAAGCGCCGGCCGAAACCAGGTCCATGCCGGTGGCCGCCATGAGCAGCGAGGCGGTGACGAACACCCCCATGAACAGAGCGAAAAAGCCGAGGATGGCCTGCATGACCTCCTTGTCGACCGGGGTTTCGCCGAGCTTCACCAGGCGCACCGCCCGCGGATGGATCAGCCGGTAGAGCTGGACGTGGGCGTGCTTGAACAGCAGCAGGATGCGCGCCACTTTCATGCCGCCGCCGGTGGAGCCGGCGCAGCCGCCGACGAACATGAGCAGGACGAGCAGGTATTGGGCCAGGACCGGCCAGGTTTCGTAGTCGGCGGTGCCGAAGCCGGTGGTGGTGAGAATGGCGGCGGTCTGAAAGGCGCTGTAGCGCAGGTTATCGACCAGCGAGCTGTAGACCGTTCCCTGGTTGAGGAGCACCAGCAGGGCGGTGAAGCCCAGGGTGATGCCGAGGTAGGTGAGGAATTCCTCGTTGCGGAAATAATCCCTCAGCCTTCCGCGCAGGGCCTGGTAGTGCAAGGAAAAATTGACTCCGGCCAGAAACATGAAAACGGTGATGACCCAGTCGATGTAGGCGCTGTTGTAGGCCCCGACCGAGGCGTTGCGGGTGGAGAAGCCGCCGGTGGCCAGGGTGGCGAAGGCGTGGCAGAGGGCGTCGTAGAAGCTCATGCCGCCCAGCATGAGCAGGCCGGTCTCGATGCCGGTCAGCAGCACGTAGACCCCCCAGAGGAGCTTGGCGGTGTCCTGGATGCGGGGTTTGAGGCGGTCCGCCGTCGGCCCGGGGACCTCGGCCTTGAACAGCTGCATGCCGCCGACCCCCAGCATCGGCAGGATCGCCAGCGACAGCACGATAATCCCCATCCCCCCCAGCCAGTGGGTCAGGGCGCGCCAGAGCAGAATGCTCTCGGGCAGCCCCTCGATTTCGGGGAGGATGGTGGAGCCGGTCGTGGTGAAGCCGCTCATGGTCTCGAACACGGCATCGAGAAAGGAGGGGATGGCTCCGGAAAAGAAAAAGGGCAGGGCGCCGAACAGGGCAAAAAAGGTCCAGCCGAAGGTCACCACCGCAAACCCTTCGCGTACCGAAAGGTCATCGCTCTGCCTGCAGGCCTTGAACAGGCCGGCTCCGGTCGCCAGGGTGACCGCCGCCGCCAGCAGAAAGGCGCCGGCGGCGCCGTCGCGATAGAACAGGGCGAAGGGAAGGGGCACCAACAGGGCCGCGGCCAGAAACAGCAGCAAGGCACCGAGAATGCGCAGGGTGGTCAGGGCATTCATTTAATCGAAAAACCTCTCGATTTTGGCCAGGGCCTCCGGCAGGGCGAAAACCACCACCCGGTCGCCCTCTTGCAGGCGGCTTTCGCCGGTGGGAATTTCATAGGTCTGCTGGTGGACGATCGCCCCGATGATGGCGCCATGGGGAAAATGCAGGCGTTTCAGGGGAGTGCCGATAATGCCGCTGCCCTTTTTGACGAGGATTTCGAGAACCTCGGCGTTGCTCCCCTCAATGGCGGCCAGGGAGATGACCTCGCCGCGCCGCACATATTTCAGAATGGTGCCGGCAGCGGCCAGCCGCGGCGATACGCAGGCGTCGATGCCGAGGCTGGGGGCCAGGTTCAGCAGCTCCGGTTTGTTGATCAGGGTGAGGATGCGCCGCGCACCGTGCTGCTTGGCGAGCAGGGAGCAGAGGATGTTGGTTTCGTCGTTGTCGGTGACGGCGGTGAAGATATCGGCTCCGGCCACCCCCTCATCGACCAGGGTGCGGATGTCGGTCCCTTCGGCATGGATGATCATGGTTTTGCGCAGCTTGGCGGAGAGTGCCTCGCAGCGCTGCTCGTCCCGGTCGACCAGGCGAACGTCGAAGCCGAGCCGTTCGAGTTCGGTGGCGGCCTTCAGGCCGATGTGTCCGCCGCCGAGAATGAAGGCGCGGCGTCGCCGCTTCTGCTTTTCATCCTCCAACTTGAGCAGGTACTGGATGGCCGGCAGGTCCTTCTGGTGGGCGAAGATGAAGATGCTGTCGCCGGCCTGGATGGTGTCGTCGCCTCGGGGGATGATGGTGCGCCCGCCGCTGCCGATGGCGACCACCACGAAACGGTACATGCCGCGGATTTCGCCCAGTTCGCGCAGGGTCAACGCGCACAGGGGGCTGTCCTGCTGGATGCGGTAGCCGATAAACTGGATCTGCCCCTCGACGAATTCGGCCACGTCGAAGGCCCCGGTGCGGCAGGCGATTTTGACGATCTCCTCGGCCACCGCGTCGTCCGGGTTGATCAGCAGGTCGATGCCGAGCTTTTCCTTGGACAGGACCGCCTCCCGGCCCGAGTATTCGATGCTCTTGACCCGGGCCACCCGGGTGGTGACCTGGTATTCCCGGGCCAGCAGGCAGGCCAGGATGTTCACCTCGTCGAGGTCGGTGACGGCGATGAAAATGTCGGTGTCCTTGATGCCGGCCTGCTCCAGGGTATCGGCGCTGGCCCCGTTGCCGAGGATGCCGAGGACGTTGAGCCGGTCCTGGGCCCGGGTCAGATGTTCCTGGTCCCGGTCGATCAGGGTGACTTCGTGCCCTTCGAGGGAGAGGCGTTCACAAAGAAAATAGCCGACCTGGCCGGCACCGATGATGAGGATTTTCATGGGGTCCGTTCGGTGAATGGATGAAAACGGTAAAGTGTCGGCCGCAGCTGCCGGCGGCGCGAAGCGGTCTAATAAATGGCACAAATCGTTGAATTCTGCAAGATGGCTTGTCCATCCCCCCGCCAAGTCGGGGATCGGACGATCTTGGCGGCTGGGCTAATACCGGCCGAAGTGATCAGCGCCTCCGCCCCCGGGTCTTGCGAAATTTTCTCGCTAAGGTCACAATGACAGTCTCCGGCGATGCCGAGATGGATCGGCTCACCGCCGAATTCCTTGACCGCAGCGGCGGGGAAGAGCGCACGATGCAAGGGGGGACCGAGCCATGACTGCAGAGATGACGATCCGTACCGAAGAGGGCAGCTATGACCTTCAGGCCGAGGTCAGGATGATCGGGGCCGACCTGCTGGTCGCCATTTTCGGCGGGGAAAGGCCCCACATCGGTGCCGTCGCGGTGGCCCAGCCCCGGCCGAGCCTCAGAGATCCGCGCCGCCTCAGCGCGACGGCGTCGGTGATCTGCCTGCTGGGACACAAGGAAGACACCCTGGCCAAGGCGGCGGCCGAACAGCTGGCCGCCGCCCTGAACACCCGGGTGGTGGTGACCGCCGGCATGCACTGGGACGATCTGAGCCAAGAGGGGATCCGGCAGGTGAACCGCAATGCCGGGCTGCTGGTGGCGAGGATTCGCGCCGCGATCTCGAAAGAAGGCCCTGAGGTTGCAGGTGAGAGTCCGGAGATTTTCCGGAAGGGGTTGGATTGAATTATCAAAGGACTTATCCGAAAGGCCTTTTGCCAGCTTCAGGGCCATCGGTTTTGGAGTTTGAAGCCAAACGTACGCTAAGCTGGCCCAGTGACCGGGTAGCTGCGAAAAATGGCCAACTTTTGATATGTGCCACCCTTGAGTGTTCTAAATATCTCTAGTCAAAGCAGGACCGCATTGCAGAACCATTTTAGGAATGGCCCAACTCGGAAGATCCGGTTGGGCCGTTCTTTGTTTTGGAAATGGTAATCTCTGCGACACTCAAAAGTGTCTACAAAACTCGAAAATCACTTACCAGAAACCTGTCTGGATGGTAAACGTCCGATGGTCCTCAATCACCTGACCACCAAACAGATAGGCCCTGGACAGTCCCCTATTAAATGTCTCACACCCCAAGACCCTCTGGACGCATCCGCTGCAGGAAGCCCCGGAGTCCGAACAGACCGGATCGAAAACGCACTGAAAGCCGAAGTTGCTCGCATCATCGAACCAGGGGAGCAGGTAGTGCTTGAATAGGGTATAAAGGCCACCGGCGGTATAGTTCTGGGTCGAGGTGACGTAAACCAGGAAAGAGAGATCCATCGGCAGAAGATATTCGGCCAGGCTCATTTCGTCATAGCCGGTATGCCGTTTGGCGGACGACAGCAGGCAATGGGAAATGGTGTGGATCAGATGGAAGGGCGCGGCAACCCCCGGCGGATGTAATGCCGTTTCACGAAGAGCCGCAGCAGGGGACAACCTCAAGGGTGGGCAGTTCTCCAAAAGAAAGGCATGAGCCGCCGTCCGATCTGTCAAAAGGTTTCTGTCCGGCAACGCCCAACCGAACTCCTTCTGGCACCAGGTCAAAATCTTCCGGGGATCGAACCGAATCCAGAGACCTTCGGTTTCGGCAGACATGGCATAAGCAAGGGCACGTCCACGCAGACTGTCATCAACCCGATCCTCGAAGGGGCGAAGCACCACGGGCGCGACATCGGTCAGATCGGTATTGGGCTGACGCCGTTCCCGGGTATACCCCAAAGCTGCCAACACCACATTCAGATCTGCGATATGGGACACCTGATCAACGCAATACCGACCCTGAAGGGTCTGCCATTGATGAGCCATATCTTCACGGACTTCGGGGGCGGCCTCCTTGGCTAGGCGATCGGCCATGGAAAATTCCCGAAATCCTCCTCTAAAGAAAACTGTTTCCTGGACGCGGCGCTCCGAGGCCAAGTCTTTTAACAAGGCGGGGTTACCAATAAAGCGCCGAACATCCCGGAACACACCACGGGCGGCTGCCAAACTTTCCTCCTGTTCGGCGATCTCCTTCTTGATGCTCTCAAGCATGCTTTGCCCAAACTCATCGTCATCTAGCAGTCCCTGATATTTTTCCAGGGCCGTGCGTTTAACGGATAGCCGTTTTTCCAGATCGGCTACCTTGCCCGGATCGGCCCCTCCCTGGGAGAGCAGGTCGGAAAACTGCTGGCGCAAAACGGTCGAAGGGACCAGCCCGAGAAGTCCGGACACTATCCCCTCGGCAAGGTCGGCGGACAATCCGGCCAAAGGGCCGGTCGCCTGAAAATGGGAACAGACCTCAGAGACCAGTTTCCCGGACTCGGCCGGCAGACTGATGTACTGGACGTTGTGAGCAAAAAACGCCTCGCCGTTGAGAATGGTGGTCCCCCGCTGGATCAGTTCACCCAGGGTCGGATACTGTACCCGGCATGACTGGCAAGGCATGGATAGGGCGGTAGAGATCCGCTCCCCGGTGTCATGATTGCTGAAGGAGGACCCAAAAAACGACCCGCCCCGGTCATTAAAGTCCACGTTGGCAGCACGCAGGACCTGGAAGGGGAGGTTGATGCCGCTGACCGACCCGCAACGATGGACGGACAGATAGGGAACCTGCACCATCGAGCCGCCGCACCCAGGAACCTTGCAGGACACCCGGTCCCGGCCATGCACCCGGCGGATTCGGCGACCGGCATCGGAGACGACCTGGTCTTCGTTCCGCCCGCCCTGGTAGAAATCGATCACCTTGCAGGTGGTGCATTGCAGAACGAACGGAAAAGGGGACAAGTAGATTTCGGAAGGGCACTGCACGGTCAAGGTCCGACGGTCGATGGCATCACGCAGCCCGGCATCTGTCTCGGCACCGTTCAGACCTTCCCAGTCGGACAAATAGCCCCGGATCACATCCAACAGTTGGGCCAAGTCAATTCCGCCCAGGTCGATCGCACTGTTTCGCGTGCCGCGCACCTGGGCATAGGCCCCATTGCGGAGCTTGACGATTCCGCCCGGAAGGTAGTTTTCTCGAAAGAGACGGGTTTTTGGGATAAATTCGTTGTCCATCTTACCTCCCCAGCGCGTCGATTAGGCGCTCACGGTCTCGGCTGACCGGCTGCAGGGTGATTTGGTCCTCGATGTCCCGGAACGACCGCAAGGGACCACGGCCGTAGATCCGTCCCAGGGCCTCACTGAGCAACATATCCATCTCACCACCACTCCAGGACTTAAGGCGGCGAAGACCTCGCGCCACTTCACTGCGCAGCTGGGCGGTGAACTCATCTACCACCCGCTTGTCGAACTCGGTTCCGACCGCCGATCCTTCGATGGCCAGGCTACGCAGAATGGCGTCGGGGATTTCCGTGCAGCCGGGGTTGCCCGCAGTGTTCAGCACCCGGTGGACCTCCCGCACCCCCAGCTTGATTCCAGCACCCCAGGAACAGCAGGAGGCCCAGTTAAGAATGACCGCTGAAATCACCCCCGGCAGGGTCCGTTCCAGCACGTTGGGGGCAAACCGGTTGATCGGCACAGATTCAACCATCTTTTCCAGAAAGGTATGGTAATCCTCGAAATTCAGGAAGACCGTATGCTCGAACAGGTTCTGGTGGGAGAGGACCGACACGACGATACCTGGGTGAACCCGTCCGGCCCGGGCGGAGGACTGGATGTATTCGGCGGTCGAGGTCGGCCAGCCGGCGAGAACCATGAAGTTCAGGCGCTCGATATCGACCCCGTGACTGACCAGGTTGGTGGCGATCAGTTCCCGCTTTGGATCATCCGGCAGCTTTTCCTCGACATGGGTGATGGCCTCTTGGATTTCCTCCAAGGTGCATTCCGCATCGAGGCGAATCCACTCCCGCTCCACTTTCCGCTTGGCATTGGCCTCCTCGAAAAACCGGGAAATCTCTGAAATGCTCCGCTTGCGGTTGACGTAAAGCAAGACCGTGTTCAAGTGGGTTTCGAGGTGATCCAAAGCCGCGCCACTCTCAAAGAGAGGCAGGTTGAACAGGGAGCAGGACTGGGCCGGGTTAACGGGAAACATGGCCCGTAACTCATCAATCAAATCAAGGTAACGGCCGCTGACCAGACTGGATGCCTTGGTACCGGGATTGCGCATTGAGGTCGGCAGAAAGCTGGCGAAATAGCGCCTTACCAGACGTTCCCCGTTGGGGGCGAATTTTGCCCGGCTGTAAAATGACTCCCCTTTGTGGATCCCCGGCGCCGGAAACCGACTGGCCCGTTTTTGGTAAAGATGCTGGATATGATGAACATAGTCCTTGATGGTCGCAGTCGCAGCGAGAACCTTGGGCGGACTGCCGCCGTGGAGGACCTGGAGGGTCGAAAGCAGGGTTTCATAGTGTCCATCAAAGTTCCCCAAAGATTCTTTCAACAGATGCAATTCGTCCTGGATGCATAAGGGGAAACCGGGGTCGGATAACGCTGGTACCACCACCGTCCGCACAGCCGAGGTCCGCGAGTTGTTCCCGCAGGAGACCACCCCCATGGACCCACCGGGGCCAGGGTTGAGTCGAGAATGTTCGCATGATCCCTCTTGAGTAAAGCCATGCTCCGGGCAGTAATACCCGGCAGATCCAAAAAATTTCCGGAAACGGTTGTTGTGGCTCAAAACAGCCAGCTTGTCGATGGTCCCCACCAGGACGGTCGGCAGATACCGATAGACCTCCTCATCGCTGACGTAGATCCCAATCTCCCCGCGAATCCCTTCCCCGTAGTCCCCGGTTCCTGCCTCGACATTGGACCAGCACTTCGGATTGGTGCAGACGTGCTTGATGCGGAAGCGCAAATTGTCCCGGGCAATCTTCACGCTGTCCTCTTTGTCGCAATAGGGGCAGTCCTTGATGAACTTCATCCCCTCTAAGACCTCATCGGACATGGTGGGCAGAAAGGTCCGCTGATAATACTGGCTGGTGCTGCTGATTCGCGCCGGCGTCCCTTCCCCGGTGAAATAACCGACAGTGAACGGATGGCCGCCCAACTCTTTGGCCTGCCGTACCTTGTTAGCCTCGGCCACGACATAGGACAGCCGCTGAAACTGCTGCACGGAGAGCATCCGCAGCGGGAATCGCAGCCATGCAGAGGTTCCGTAAGTTCGCCCTTTCAGCCGCTGATAGAGCATGGCCATGCAGATGATGCCTAGATAGGCTTCGGTTTTCCCTCCACCGGTGGAGAACCACAGCACATCGGCCCGGTCCCAACTGTGCGGGCCGGAGGCGGAAGGAGCAAACCGCTCGGCGATTGCATCGATCTGGGTCAGGATGAACCCCAGCTGGAACAATCGCCAGCCGGAGAAGTATTTTCCCTGCCGGGCCACGGCCGCCGCCATAATTTGGTTCATCCATTGAAAGACCTTAAGCAGATCGGCGTTGCCGGCAAGAAGGTCACGCCCCTGCCGGACCCTGGCGACCTCCCGGGCTAACTCCTCGGCATCGTCCCACGCCACCAGTGCCTCGGCAAACAAGCCCTCGGCTTCAAGCATGCTGATTCTCTCCGCCCAAAGCGCCTGATATTTCTCTAGGGCCGCGAGAAGGTCATCGATAACCGGCAGGGGGGCATGGTCCAGGGCTTTGAAGCTGGGTTCATGGGTCATCCCTACCGCAGCAGGGGAAGGTGTTTCGAAGTCCCACTGCTTGACCACTGGCAGACTGTTGGTCCTAAATTCCCCGGACGGCAGTTTCTCAACCGCACAGGTGATTCCGTACCCGGCCAGTCCATCATCCTCGACATGCCGGTAATCCTCCGGCTTGAGCTTGTGCGGCAGTAGGTGGTGAGCCCCGGCAGAAAGCCGAGCGGTCAGTTCACAGTCTAGAAGAAACGGCGCATTGACCCCGAACGCCCAAGCGTCCCGGGTGGGGGTGTGATTGACCAGAAACAGCTCTAGCAAAAGGGCTCCGGGAACCTTGGTCAGCGATACGGGCGGCTTCCTGAGGCGCGCCTGTAGGCCGACATGGTAGGCCATCACTCGGTCTGCGCCGGGCGCGAAAATCGCACCATGAACAGCCCGGTTTAAATCGTCCTGGGTGGTAATGTTCGCAGACCAGGGATAGGTCAACAGAGGGCGGCCATTCGGAGCCAGGTTGCAGTTGCGGTAAATACGGGGGTCGGCCAAAAGGAGCTGATTGGTTTCCTGAATGGCATCAAGAACGGGGGTGGCCAGATGAACCCAGTCCCCCAGGTCTTCGGGAATCCGGAAGGAAAACCCCACGTCGGCAAAGGAGACAGTGACCCGTGAATAGCACTCCAGAATAGGCTGGTCGGGACGGACCCGTGTGCCGTCGTAAAGTATTTCCTCCAGCACATTGTCAATGGCCGGAATCGCCCGATGCACGACATCGAATCGTCCGGACAGATTGGCCGAGACAACACCCTCAGCGCCCGGGGTCACCAACAGAACCATTCCGATAGCGTTCGGCGCCTGGGGACCGTCATAGGTCGGATCGCGCATGGGGCCGATATTGCCCAGCAGGCTTTCATGGGCCGGATAGGTTCGGGAATAGTCCTCGCCGGGCGCAAGAACGGATTTGAGCTTTCCGGTCAGCCGTTGTTTCAGAAGCTCCAGGAGGGTTTCGTTGAAACGGTTCTTGTCCAGTTGGTTCATGGCTCTTCCTATGACGAGCGGGTCTTCAGATGACGTCCCGCGTGAAGGATGACCAGGAGTTGCTTGGCCTCATCCCAATGGTAATGGACCCGCAAGGTTTTAGACGGATCCCTCGCGGTCCCAAGGCTCAGGTGTGGACCCATGTCGACCGGCTTGCCCTCGTACAGGGCGATATAGTCGGAACTCATCCCCTGGGTGATCTCCGACGTCCCCGGCTTTACCTCGATTCCGGCATGGCGGAACTTCTCTCGCATGTCGTTGAACGGGACACTCCCGCTCAAATGCCCCCAGAGGTATTGGTTGGACAGGCTGAAGCACTCCCAGGCTTTGTCCAGATCCCGGTAAGGGGAATCTTCCATCGACCGGACCGCCTTGGGGATCAACAGAATCCGTTCCCCGAATTCAGTCTGAACCCGCGGAACTAGGTCGGCCAGGCACTTGGGAGCCGCTGGCGCCGCGTCCGGCAGGGACACGGACACAACCGTATAGATCCGCAAAATATCATCAAGGGTTTGCACTTCAAGTTCCAGAGACCCGATCCGAACACTGGTGGCACCCGCGGCCCGGTTGACCAGGGCTTGGCGCAGGTCCTTGCCGATCTTCCGGTGTTCGGTCCAGACCCTTGAGACGGCCCGGTGAATCTGCGGGGCGCATTTGGCCAGTGAAGGAGACCCGGCCAGGGTCGCAAGATTGCGGACCGAACTTTCCCGGTCGGGACCGTAAACCTTCTTGTTCAGCCAGTTATAGACCGTGGCCAGGGTCACGCGGGTGCCTTCCTTTTCCAGAGCCTGATGCAGCAGTTGCGGCGTAGGGAATTTTCGGACGGCATTCTCCACAATTTGGTCCCAGTATCTGACCCACCGCAGGATTTCCTGGGTCTCGGGGGAATCGTGGAAAACTTCGAACAGGTTGTGCAGAATCTCCCCATAGGGGTCTCCCCCTTCGACCCAAACAAACTGGTCACCGGGTTGCAACTCCTCAACCGCTTTGTGGACGAACCCTTCCTTGGCGGAGGGATCGAGAACGGGCAGGGAACTGTTGACCGGCCACAGAAAAGACCCTGACCGTTCCTCCACCTTGATTAAGGCGCAATCGCCCGCTTTCGGACGCTCATGGGGGGTGCCATCTTCGACACTGGGTTCGGCGGAAAGGATTTCCGTCAACCACTCCTCAAGATCGGCTGGGCGGTCGATGGCAACCGGCTTTTCAATCGGATACTGGCCGGAACAGTCCTTTTCGATCATGGAAGAGACGGGCAGTGAGGCTTTTTCCGTGTCCCGGTCGAGCAGGATGGCTTTTCGCGGCCAGGACAGGGTAACCAGGGTCTTCTTGTCTCCTTGCGGCAAACTGGCTTGAATGCAGTGGGAATGAAAAACCTCCAAGCGCTTTCGCACCCAGGGCAGCTCAAAAGGATAGACGGGCCAGAGAACCTGTTTGGCCGCGCCGGTCAACCACCAGACATCGCGGTCCCAAAGCCGACAGAGGACCACACATTGATCGTAAACCCGGGAGAGTCCCGCCGCGGAACGCACGCCACTGGCTGTCCGGACGTTAAAACGCTGAAAATCGACCAAACCCAGGCCAAAGTCATTGATTGCCTCAGTGACGGCTTTTTCGTCGTGGGAGTCCCCGACCAGAACCAGCAGCGACTTTTCCGCCTTTTTGGCGCGTTCCACGACCTGGTGAAGGTATTGGGCCTTTCCGGTGGTTCCGGACTCAAGAAGTTTCAATAACTTGCTAAAACCGTCCACTAGGGTTTTTCGCTGGTTTTCTAGGGTGCCATACCGCAGGGGTGTGTCATTCAGGACATCGACCTCCCGCGCCAGGGAACGAACGGCAAAGGGTCCGCGCCGGCTGTTCTGTTCCAAGTATTTCTCCCGCAGGGCAATGGGGCAGGACAGACCGGAGAGCCGCTGCGCCAACCGGAAAGCCGTCCGAACGACGCCTTCTCTAGCCTGATGCGACTCCCCATCAAACTGCCGGTTCAGGTTGTACACCTGCTGGTATAGCTCACCCAGGCGGCTATCGAGAACGGTGTCGGGAATTTCAACCAGGCTGACCTGTTGCTGGGGGATTGCCTGTGACTCGCCTGACCAGATCTGCCGATCCTGCAGCCGGTGGAACCAGCGGTGCAGAGGCAATTGGTCGAGCGTCCGGTCAGTCTCCAAATCCCCGAGAGCCGACACCGCTAGAACGGGAACATCCGGGAAATAAACGGCCAACACTTCCCAAAGGGCCTGCAGGTCATCCCGCACCCCTGTGGGGGTTGCGTCGACAATGAAAGCGAAGGGGTCGGTCTGTCCGACCAGCAGCTCCTGAAGTTGATAGGAATCCCCCGACCAGGGCAAAAGGGGCGTTCGGGCGACCCTGGCGCTACGTCCCATCAGGGTCGGGGCCTGACCCTTCTTCCGGGTCAGACGGCAAGGGTTGATGTTACGAACCTTGGAGAGGCTGTCGGTGAGGTGCAGGGGCTTGCCGAACCACACCAGATCCCGGCGCATCCAAAGAGCTTCGGGATGAAACCAAGAACCCAGGACGTAGCCGCCCATGGCATCCACGCGAACCCGGTGGAGATAATAGAGGAGGTTGGCGAAGAAAGACTTGTCCGGACAAGGCAGGGTCAGGGCCATGGAATGGCCGTCCTTGAGCAGACGGGCCGCGAGCCCGAACAGCAGCCGTTCCTCCTTCCCGGCGGTGTTCAAAGGACCGCTGGCAAAGACCGAGTTGGAGGGAAAGACCACCAAACGGTCTTCGGCCAACGCATCCCAACCGGGAGACAACTTACTCATAGCCCTTGCTCATCCAGACCCGGAGGGCCGGGTCGATATCGTAATTGGCAGGGCCGGTTTGCATCTTGGCCGTGGAGGAAGGATTGACAAGGTTCATCCGCACTAGCCAGTTCAGGACAACTTGGACGGGGACATCCTCCAACTCAGCGCTATCAACCATTAGAATCGCTGCATGCAGGTCGTCCTGGCCAAAATCCTCGCCCCCTTGCCCTTCGATCAGTTGTTTAAGGACCGGCAGAACCCAGGGCAGGGCGCTGGCGCCGGACTTATCGAGCAGGTCCTTGGCATCCTTCACGGTCGGTTCGGATATTTTCTTCACTTTGGTTCCCAGTTTGGGAATGGTGTCTAGGTCGGAATACTCGGCGCGTGCAGCGGCCAGTTGCTCCAGAATATGGTACCAGCCCTGGCTGTGGTCCCGCAGTCGTCCCAAACGATCACCTGTCTCAGGGAAGCCGATCTTGGTCAGGAAAGACTCAAGCGCGGTATCGTTCCAGCGTCCCAGTCCCACATGCACCAGGCCGGGGGTGCGCGCATCCCGATCAACCGGCCCCGACTGCCACTTCCAGAGCGCCAAGGGGTTCATCGAAAAAATGATCTTGACTGGGTTCTTTTTGTGCACCTCCCGCGCTAGCAGGGCAATCTCAATCATCGCCAGCGTTTCCTCGGCGGTCCGCTCTCCGGTCACCTTGATCAGAATCATCTGGGGCCTCTTCAGGGCCATTCCGATCTGTTTACGCAAGACAGAACTGAAAGTGGTCAGGGAGCCGACCCTGACATCGGAGTAAGCCTTGAAGTCATACTGCGGCTTGTCGCCCACCTCATCGACCGTGTAGTCAACGATGTTGGGTAGAACCGTCTCCAGTTGGGCCAAGCCTTGCGCGGCGGACCCTGACACCAGACTGACGACGTATTTGGGGGGAATCTTCACCCCTGGCTTGTCCTCACTATCTTGTTCCTTCTCGGGAATGCCGAGGATCTGTTTTTCGTCTCGGAAGGACAGGGGAGAGGGAAGGTGCAGCCTGTCGATGTAGGCATGCCGGGTCAGGGGGTCTTTGTGCTTTTTGGACTGGGCCTGGAGGATCTTGTCCAGAATGTCCGAGGAGGACCCCAGCAGCCTGACGATATTGCTGTTGCGCAGAGAGAACCCAGTCCCGGGAGATTTGGTCAACACGCCAAGGCCGACCAGTTCGTCCAGTATGGCCTCAATCTGCCGATCGGTGAGACTGCGGAATTCAGGCAGGAAGTAAGCCGCGGCTTCCCGGGCCTGGGCCGAGGAAAATGCCTGGGTCCCACGCCCCTCAAGCACCAGACTATAGATAATGATGGCATACCGGTAATCCACGTTCAGGGTCAGTTCGAACCGCTGGCGGATCAGCGCTTGCACGCCTTCCTTCTCGAAGGCCATGATGACATCGCCGGGGGTGATGACCTGCTGACCGATCGACTCCCGGTGGTTGAAGGCCATGGTCCTAACCAATTCGTGACAGAAGATCTGCATCAGTCCAGGGTGTCGGTTGGTCAGGGACATGATGCGGCTGACAACTAGGGGGGACTCAAAGGTGAACCCGTAGGCCGAAAGTGGCTCCTTGATTAACTTCTGGGCATCGGACACGCTCATGATCGAGATATTCATGGACCGCCCCAGCTGGTTGAGGGGATAGTTGGGCGAGTCCTCGAAACGCTTGACGTTCTGAAGGCCGGAAATAACAAGCTTGAACCGCCCTTGGGAAGCGGGCGCGGTTACCAGTTCGCGCATGCTGCGGAAAATGGCGAACCCATCGGCATGGTCGGCTTCCAGTAGGGGGTCAACTTCGTCAAAAATGATCATGACGCGTAGATCCCGGTGCCTTTCCAGGCACTCCCGGATCTGGGTCCGCATGGTGTCGGTGTCCAGGTTGTTTTCGGACTTGAGATACCCGGTTCTCGTGAAGCAGTCGTAGACTTTTGACCAGAGCCGGCGCGACCGGTCGGCCGAGGACACCTCTCGGATAACCTCGCCGAAGGCGGCGTCCCCCTGGTAATAGAAGGCGAACTTCTTGTGTTCTGGACTGTGGAACTTGTCCTGACCTTCGGTGAGGATGGTCGATTTCCCCAGCTGCCGACCACCGAAGACCACAGCGGCTCCTTGCGCCATATCGGTCACCTGATCGATTTCCAGTTGCCGGCCATAACGCATTTCCGGGTCAGGCGGGTTCATGCGATCGCCAACAAAGCTGTTGTAGTAGGTCATCGGCGCTGCCAGCAGCAGGTAACTACGGATTTCGCTGGCCCCGTCGAAATTGAAAGGTTCCGTACCGAGATAGAACAACATCGCGGGGTCAATCAGGAAAACGGTCTTGATGTTGTTTTTACAAAAGCAGGCAAAGCGGTTTCGCAGTTCCGGACTCAAGGGATGGGTGCAGATCAGGAACAATCGGGACTTTCCGGACAGATCGGTTTCCAAGGTTTTTTCCAGGTCGGCCACGTCCAGTTCTTTGTGCGACACCAGGACGTTGGCCTCATGTTCCTGATTGACACCGAAGTCTGTAAAGGGCGCACCGGCGGGGTGGCACTCCACCTGGGTCTGGATCAATCCGAACGACCCGGCAATTTGTGTTTTTACATGAATCTTGTCCCCTTTGGTCCGCTGGGGAAGTCCCACGAATGAGAGGATCTTGCTGACGTTGGTCAGATAGGCGTCGTTGGGTTTCACCGAAGGCTTGCTTTTACCCAAGTCCGTCATCGCCCGGATGGCCGCCTTCAGAGCACTGGCGCGATTGGGGAACTTCAGACCCAGCGGGTTCTCGTCGGAAATCCCGACGTTCACCAACTGTTTGGGGTCGGGGGTGGCTGCCAGAAATTGGTAGAGCGGTGCTTCCAGAGTCAGGAACTCGCCAAACACCGGATTGCCAACCATCACGTCTTCCCGGATCTTGCGCCCCTCGTTTATGGCATGCTCCAGATTTAGCAGCATTTCCTCAATAACCGGAATGTCCCGGGTGGCCATCGCCTGTTCCATCAGATCCGTCCAACCAGGGGGTACGACATCGGGGCCGACCCCGGCGCGACCTTTTGTCAAAAGGGCCTGGTAGCGCTCCCGCAATTCGGACATCCGCTTGGCAAAAACTTTATCGAGTTCGTCCTGAATCTGGCTGAAATCCTCCCGGATGACCCGCAGGTCCCTAAAGTTCGAAAATCCCTTGATCTCTTCCTCGATATACTCCAGTTCGGATACCAGCACATGGTAGCGTTCATCCTCGATCAGCCAGGCGGCATTCGCGGTTCCCACGGACAGTTCGAGATCGCCACGCTGCCTTTCCAGGGCATACAGAGCCTCATCGGAGGTTTCATTTAGGTCGGACCGCTCCTTGGCGACGTTCTCCCCCATGGCTTCCAGGTTCCCCAAAGCCAACTGAGCCAGATGGAAAGCGCCCTTGTCTAGCGCGGCCTGGTACATTTCGCGCAAGTCGAACCCACCAACCAGATACTTGAGCAGGCAGGCGATGATGTCCTGGTCTTCACCACTACGAACATCCTCAGTGATCAACAACCGGGGAAAGTCAAACCAAGCGCTGAGCCGATCATCAGGCAAAGCCCCCAAGGTCTTCCCGCCAATGACATCCAGGAGTCGCCCGAGGCACGCAGCGGCATAATGGTTGCCGATTCGACCTTCCTTGCTGTAGGCAGAAAGGCTTTGGTTCTCAAAATAGGCAAGAGCCGCCTGGAACCGCGATTTCAGCTCGGGAACCAAACTGTCGGAGGCATCCTGAGTCCCCCGCGCCGCAGCCTGTTCGTCCAGCCACCGTGAGGAAATTTCGACCAGATCAGCGACCGTCCGCAGGAAGGAGTCTCTGGCTTTTGCTTCGATGGGCGCCCGGCTGTAGTCAGCTACCATCCGGTGCATCAGGTCCTTGACCACATCCTCATCGCTGAATTTGTCTACAAAGTCCCGGACATCGCCTTCTTTTGACCGCTTGTCGCCCGAAATAACCTGGACGACCGGCGCGAATACGCCCTCGGTCAAGCATTTGTTTAGGACAATCCGCACCGGTGCCCAGCCGCGGCTGGAATTGCGGATCTTGTCCTGCCAGTCGCTAAGTTGCACCTTCACCGGCACCCGGGGTTGTTTCTGAACCACCCCCTCGGCCTGTTGCAGCAGCTCCAGGGTAACGCGCTTGCCAGAATTGGCGAACTGTATGAGGTCGGAAATCAGCGTCGTGGTTTTGGCGTCGAAAAAGCTCTTGATCGAATTCAGGTAGATCAGGGCGACTGTTAGGTTGCCGGCAAACAACCCGGTCTGAAAACAGGCGGCGAACAGCAGGGGAGGGGCAAGTTTGGCGGTGGATTTATGCTCCAACCAGGATTCAAGGCGCTTGAAGTCGAAGGTGTTGAGAATCCTCTGGGTGTGCGCAAAGGCGTTGGAGCTAGTATTGAACACCCGGGGACCGTAGTAACTCACCTCAAGAAGTTCGGCTGGGATCAGGTTCTCTGGGTCCGGACACAGAGACTTCAGAACTCTCAGGGCATAGTGCCCGAAGTTGGCCGCGTCTTTGTCCAGGCAGTACAGGGCTAATTCGTTGCCCACACCGGCCTTCACTTCCCCAGATTCTTCAAGGCAACCCAGAACGCTGGTGTTGATCACCTGGGCTTCATTTTCATCCTCTACCTGGAGTTCAACCTCGTCGGTTTCATCTTCCTCCGGTTCTACCACCGGCTCGACCACAGGTTCAGCCTTCTTTCGCGGAGCGGTTGCTGCCTGAGCGATCGGGGTACCTTCGATAGGAGTCGCCTCCTTGGGGGATTGAAGGGCCACGGCGACCTCAACGGCAGGCTCGACAACAACCGGAACTTCTACCTCCTCAGGCACCTCCGCTTTTTCCTCAACAGGCTCAGGATCCTTCTGGAGTTCAAATTGGACAGGGGGGGCGGCTTGATCAGGTTCGCTTTCGGCAACAGGCACCGGGCTTTCTTCAACGTCCTCAGCCACCGGGATTGTAACCTTTCCGATAAACTCATCCTCAAGGGCAGCAAGGGTCGCTTGGATAATACTCAGGCTGCTTTCGCTTAAGGCCGGGAACTCAACCTCTTTCTTGGCGTGCTCCTCCAGGTTTTCAAAAGTCACGCCGGGAGGCAAAAAGGCTTCCAGTAGGATCAATTCGGCGCCTTCTTTTTGGCTGCGCAGGGACGCCAGTTGCTCCTGGTACCCGGCTAGTTCCTGAGCCTTATTCTTTTTCTCAACAAACCCGTTGGCTTCGCGCTTTTCGCATTCCCCAATTTCGGCTTGGACAGCCTCCAACTGACTGATCAACTCATCTAGTTCATCAACCAACCGATCAATGCCTAAGGTCCTGCTTTCAACCATTGTCCCAAGGCCATTGTTCTCCAGGACTTGAACGTTATCCTCCGCCAGATACCGGTCCCATGAGGCATGGTACAACCCCTTAAATTCAGCATCATCCAGGCCGGGAACCTTTTTGTATTCACCAAATCTGAAAAGGAAATCGCGGATCAGTTCGGCAGCCTTCTCGAAGTTGATCACGGAAACGGACGCCTCGAGCAGGGAACGCAGGTGACTTGTCATCTTTTCCAGAAAATCGATGTGTTCTTCCCCGAACTCCCTCTCCCGGTAGGCCAGAGTCTGCCCTTTCAAAAGCAACAGAGCCTCATTCATGGTGTCAGGCAGTTTCTCCGGCGGGTCTTCGGCACTGAAACCTTCTACCACTATATGAGACAGAACCCGGCTCAATCTCCGGCCGATTTCATCCTTGGATTTGCCTAACTTGGCCATCATTTCCTCAAGAAATTCACTGTCATCGTCTTCCAGATCCTCTTTGGTGGGATGCTCCCAAACCACCAGCTCATCCTCCTCTTCAAAGGGTTCAAGATTCGCCTGTTGATTCATGATGTAACTGAAGTGGAATTTTAGAGAGGGGCAATGCATCAGGCCTTCTTTGAAAAATCGGGGTCCCAGGATGGTCGCCATTCCAAGCACACCCCCAGCGGTAATCGCCTGCTCAGTAGGGGGGGAGGATCCAAAGGTTTTAAGCCGGGATTTGATCTTAAACCAAATATTGAACAAGGCGTCCGACACTGGTTTGAATTTTTTTATTTCCTCAAAACGTTTTGCGCTGACAAGGTTGGCAAGGGACTCGTAGTCACACCCTTCCTTTCTTTCGAAATCAGCTGGAAATTTGTCATCTATTTCATTGAAAACAAAAAATTCAAAGCTGGAGAACGGTGAGATTTTCGGTTTTTTCTGGATGGAGAAATCTTTTGCGATAAGGAGGAAGTGGTGACGCCGGAATTCTTGATCCAAATAAAAATCCAGCAGGTTGGAATTTTTTAGATGGGACAATTTGGCCTGAGTGGCCATTCCGGTAAATATCCGTTCATAATGCTTCCGCTGCTTCCTGCCCCCGGACATTTTCAGGAACTTGGCGAGGATAAAAATATCTGGCTTTGTTTCATCATTTAAAATGCAGGTATCTGGAAGACCCTGGGTTTTTGATGTAAGCTGAAACATTGCTGTTGTAATCTCCATTTTTCCTCCCTATAGCTCCAACAAGAAAAAGCTAATAAACTTCAATAAAAGCCAGTAGTGTCCGGTTAGAGA
>NPID01001848.1_pt1 | contig 46578 bp, 35 predicted proteins | sample 8637491 | NCBI WGS metagenome assembly NPID01 (sample SAMN07420843, study PRJNA396082) | bioreactor metagenome | isolation source: sample BA6 brine-fed electro-methanogenic bioreactor BA | place: Japan: Kochi | collected 2016-06-14 | reverse complement strand
AAGACTACTTCTTTTTGAGTTTCTTCTATCTCTTTACTCAAAGTTTGAACTTCTAGTAGTTTTTCTTGTAATTCATCGTATTCTTGTTGTTGTCGTTTATCACTTCTTGCCATGATTTTATCATGTCTTTTTATATCTTTTATAAGTTTGTCTGTTGTTTTTTTGAAATTATCTTGTAATTCAAATAACTCAGTGATTAATTTATTTTCTATATCTTCTGTCATAATGTTTCCTTTATTCAATTACAATAACAAATAATAAATTTTTTGTGACAACTATAAACAAAATACTTATCTTATTTTTGATTATTTACTTACTAAATTAAATTTTAAATTCTCAAAATCTTCTTTAAAATCTTCTCCAGCTTCCAATGCACTTTCGTTTTCTTTATCATAAATCCAATTTACTTCTACACTTTTTCCATTGTTATGAGCTTCTTCTAAAAGATCAAAAAAATCAAAAAATAGTTTTGAAGAACTTGAATTGAAATATATTATCTCTAAGTTAACAACTGTTTTTTCTACTTCATTTCCATCAAAATAGTTTTCAACCCATTCCATCATTGGTTTGTAAAACTCAAAAGTATTTTCAGGGTACGATTTTCCAATTAATTCAATTGTTCCTTTAGTAGCATCTAACTTTATAGATGGTGTGTATTTTGTTTCTTCAATAATTAAATTTTCCATATGTTAATTCTCCTTTTTTGTTATTATTTTTGATATGAAATGAAAATAGTATTTATCTTCATTTATTTTATTAAACTCAAATTTTATCTCATCACTTCTTTTTGCTATCTCATAAAAACCTATTCCTCCACCTTTACCATGTTTATCTCTACCACTTCTTCTTAATTCTCTATATTTTTTCTTTAAGTGTTCTTGATCTAAAGTTAATATCTCTTCAAGTTTTGGTTCTATCTTTTCTTTATCTTCTAATGCTATAATATTTTGACTATGTATATAATAATTATCATAACTATCTTTTGTAACTACTATTAATCCTTCTGAATTAACATCTGTGGACTCCTGACATTTGGTTTTTGAATAATTCATCATATTTTGAGTAAGTTCAATAAAAATTGTAAATATATTATTAGAAATTCCAATATTTAAATCACTCTCTTTAGCTTCTTTTTCTAATGCCTCAGTCATGGCTGAAATTAAAGATTGAGAGATAAATCCACCATAAGTTAAAAAGATTATTCCATCATCTTCTACTAATTCTTGTATCACTTTCATATTCATATTTCTAACCTTTAAGTTCATTAATCGTTTGCTCTAAAAGTTCTATTGTAAATGGTTTCCTTATTACTTTTTTTATTCCAACTTTAAATGCATTTATAATCTCTTTTTTATCAACAATTGATGTAACCAAAATGATATCAACATTAGGATTTATTTCAAGGATTTTTTTTGAAGCTTCAATACCTTTCATTTTTGGCATCTCTAAATCAATTGCTATAGCATCAGGTAACAACTTTTTGAATTTTTCAATCGCATCATATCCATCAACAGCTTCTCCTATTACTTCAAAGCCTAATTTTTCAATATATTTACAAAGTCTGACTCTTGCTAGATGAGAATCATCTACAATTAAAAACTTCATATTGTACCTCTTAAGTTATATATAAAAATATTATATACATGATAATACATCAATAATATTACAATTAACTTTAAGTTTTTGTAAAAAAATTAAACAGATAAAAAAATATTATTTTCTATAAAATTATGTTATTATTTAAAATCAAAGGAGATATATGAAAATTTTTAGCATATTTATTTGCACTTTTATATTTCAAACACTATTTGCTCAAGAAATAGAAATTGTTTTTGAAGAAAGAATTCCATATATCCAAAAAAATGATTTATCAATAAGTGGTCTTGTAGCAACACCAGCTATAAAGGCATTAAATGCTTCAAAAATCAATTATATTCTAAAAGAAAAACCTTCAAAAAGACATCTATATGAGATTCAAGCTAATCAAAAACCAATCTGTGCACTAGGATGGTTTAAAAACTCTGAGAGGGAACAATTTGCAAAATTTACGCTACCCCTTTATCAAGATTATTCAATGGGAATTATTGCAAGAAAAGATAGAAAAAAAGATTTTTTCAATATTTCAATTGATGATTTACTAAAAAACAACGATAAAATACTTACAAAAGCCTCATATTCCTATGGTAAGTTTTTAGATGATAAATTAGAACAATATAAAATAATCAAAAAAGAAGTATATTCTGATAATGAAAATATGCTTTTATTAATTGAAAGAAAAAGAGCAGACTTTATGTTTATATCTAAAGAAGAATCAACACTATTATTTGAAAAGAATCAATATAAAGATATCTCTTTTTACGATGTAAAAGGGATGCCTGAAGGAAATAAAAGATATTTGATTTGTTCAAAGAAAGTTGATGATGATATTATCGATCAAATAAATCAATACCTAAAGTAGACAAATGCTAATAAGATTTTTTTTACTATTTATACTTTCATTTACTTTTGCTTTTTCAGCACTAAAAGATGATTTAGATAATACAAGTAAACTTATAGCTAATCCTTTATACGAACTACATGAACAAGAAATTACCAATATATTAAATGACTTTCTAAATAATAATCCAAATATTAAATATACTATAGTCTATGACACAATAGTAAATAGTAAATACTTATCTTATTATAGAGATAAAAATGGAAATCTAATAAAACAACATTTTGATGAAAATAAATTGCATACAAAATGTACTAAGATTAGTTCAAATATAAACTACCAAAATGAACAAATTGGTCAAATTGTTATTTGTTATGAAAAAACAAAAGTTTCATTAAATCTAACAAAAGAAGAAAAAGAATGGATAAAAAATAATCCAACAATAAAAGTTTCAAATGAATATGATTGGGCTCCATTTAATTTTAATAGAAATGGAATACCTCATGGTTATTCAATTGATTATATAAAAATGTTAGCCAACAGTGCCGGATTGGATGTTAATTTTGTTACTGGAACATGGGATGAATTACTAAATAAAGTATTTAATAAAGAGATTGATGTAATGATGAACATCGCAAAAACAAAATCTAGACAAGAACATCTTTTATATGTAAATGTATTTGCAAGAAATGTCACATCAATTCTAACAAAAGAATCTAGAACAGACATCACGAATATAGAATCTTTATTTGGCAAAAAAGTATCTGTAGTAAAAGGGTTCTTTTATGAAAAATTTTTAAGAGACAAATATCCAAAAATAGAAGTTGTAACCTATAATAATACTTTAGATAGTATAAAAGCTATTGTATATGATGAAGTTGATGCAACACTAGGTAAAACTGCCATTTTAAACTACTTATTAGCAGAGAATATGTTAAAAGGATTGAAATATACTTCTGATGTAAAAGCTAATGATCCAGAAACAGAAAACCTATACATTGCAACTAGAAATGATGCTCCATTATTACAATCAATTCTAAATAAAGCTATGAAAAATATCTCTTTAGAACAGATTGATCAACTTAAATTAAAATGGTTTAATGAAAAAAGAAAAATTCAATTTACTAAAAAAGAGTATCAATGGTTAGATAAAAAAAAGGTTATTAGATATAGTGAAGTAAATTGGCGACCTTTATCAATAATTGAAAATAATGCAATGAGTGGAATAATAGGAGATTATTTAAATATTGTTTCTGAATATTCTGGTATAGAATTTAAATTTATCCCTTCAAAATCTTGGCCTGATGTGCTTGAAAAATTTAAAAATGGTGAAATTGATTTAGTCCCAGGGATTGGTGATAGTAAAAATGAAACCTCTTTAGGGCTTATATCTAATAAATTTGCTTCATACCCTATGGTAATAGTAACAAACGATAATATTGACTATGCAAGTTCCTTAGAAGATATAAAAAATAGAATATTTTCCTTACCAAAATATTATACTAGCTATAACTATTTAAAAGATCTTTACCCAAATGCAAAAATCATTGAAACAAAAAATATTTTTGAAGCTCTATTGAATGTATCAAATGGTGATGCAGATGTTTATATAGGTCATATTGCTCCAGCATTATATTATATGTCTAAAATTGGAAAAGATAATCTAAAAATTGCTGGAGAGACAGGAAAAGATTTTAATCATCATTATTTAATCAATCCTAAAATGCCAGAATTATTATCTGTTGTAAATAAAGTTTTTGAAACAATTACAGAAAAAGATAGAGAAAAGATTTACAATGGTTGGGTAAAAGTAAAAATTAAACAAAATACAGGATTTTCACTAAAAAAAATCCTTTATTATGCTTTGCCACCAATACTTATCATTATTTTATTAATATTAATAGTAGTCTATTGGAATAGAAAACTTAAATCTTTAGTGGAAAAGAAAACAAAAGATATAAAAAATAAAAAAGAGGAACTTCAAAATTTAGTTAATTCTTTTGATAGAAATGTAATCTTTGTGCAAACTAATCTTCAAGGTATAATAACTCATCCAAGCCAAGCTTTTTGTAAAATTTCTGGCTATGACTTTGATGAATTGATAAATAAACCAGTAAGTATTATAAAACATCCAGATACATCAAAAAAAACTCATGAGGATTTATGGAAAACAATCAAAGCTAATCTAATTTGGCAAGGGGAATTTAAAAATAGAAATAAAGAGGGAAAAGATTATTGGCTTTATTCAAAAATTGAACCTGAATATAACAATGAAAATCACCAAATAGGTTATAAAGCAATTAGTCAAGATATAACAAATAGAAAGATAGTAGAAGATTTGAGTAAAAACTTAGAATTAAAAGTTGAAGAAAGAACCTATGAACTTGAAATCCAAAAAGCACAAATAGAGATTATTCTTGAAAATATTATGCTTCCTGTATTAATAACCTCAAAAAAAGATAGAACTATTCTTTATGCAAACGAATACTCTTCAATTCAATATGAAATACCTGTAGAAAAACTAATTGGAAAATCAATAGATACTGTATATACAAATTTAAATCAAAAAGATGAAATTCTAACTCAAATGGAAAAATATGGTTATGTAGAGAATTTAGAACAATGCTACAAAACTAATAATGGGAAAGAATTTATTGCCTTACTATCTGTTAAACCTATTAAATATAAAGATGAAGATGCTTATATAGGTATGGTTGTTGATATTACAAAACAAAAAGATATAGAAAAAGAGATAAAACTAATTAATAAACAAATGAAAGATAGTATTGAATATGCATCTTTAATACAACATGCCCTAATACCTTCTAATGATTTATTTAGAAAATACTTTAGTGATTATCTTACTATTTGGCACCCTAAAGATATTGTAGGAGGAGATATTTATCTTTTTGAAGAATTAAAAGATGATAATGAATGTATTCTTATGGTAATTGATTGTACAGGGCATGGTGTTCCTGGTGCTTTTGTTACTATGCTTGTAAAAGCGATTGAAAGGCAAATTGTATCAAATATAAAAAATTCTAATGAGATTGTAAGTCCTGCAAAAATTCTTTCTATCTTTAATAAAAGTATGAAACATCTTCTCAAACAAGAGGATGAATACTCTATTTCTAATGCTGGTTTTGATGGTGGAATTTTATATTATAATAAAAAAGAAAGAATTATTAAATTTGCTGGTGCACAGATACCACTATTTTACGAATATCAAGGTGAAATCAAGATTATCAAAGGAGATAGACAATCTATTGGCTATAAAAAATCTGATGCAAATTTTGAATTTAATGAATTTACAGTTGAAGTAAAAGAAGGGATGCAATTTTATATTACTACAGATGGCTACCTTGACCAGAATGGTGGAGAAAAAGATTTTCCATTTGGTAAGAAAAGATTCGCTAAAATTATTAAAGAAAACTATAAACTACCTTTTGCAGACCAACAGGAAGTATTTCTTTATGAAATGATGAACTATCAAGGAAATAATGATAGAAATGATGATATGGCTATAGTAGGAATAAAAATATGAGAAAAAAAAATGATAATCAATATATAGGCAAATTTTTAGAAAAAGACTACACTCAATTTAAAAATGGAATATTAGAATTATTAGATGATTATAAAAGAAAAAGTGAAAGACTTGATAAAATAATTAAACAAAGTGATAAATTCCAATTTCAATTACTACAAGCCAATGAAGAACTTGATGAATATAAAAATAATTTAGAAAAAAAAGTTCAAGAAGAGATTGAAAAAAGAGAAGAAAAAGAAAAAATGCTTTTAGAACAATCTAAATTTGCAACAATGGGTGAGATGATTGATGCAATAGCCCATCAATGGGCACAACCTTTAAATATTTTAAATATGTATAACCAAACATTAATGTACGATTTTGAAGCAAAAAAAATAGATAAAGAATATATAGAAAATTTTCAAGAAAAAGTATTTTCAACAATAGAGCATATGAATTCAACGCTAAATGATTTCAGAACTTTTTTTAGACCAAATAAAGAGATAAAAGAGTTTTGTTTAAATGATTGTATTAAAAATGTATGTTTATTTGTAAAAGATGAATTTATAAAAGAACAAATTAATATCACAATTAATATCCCAGAAAATCTTTATTTTTTTGCAATAGAAGCGGAGTTTAAACATATTATTTTAAACATAATAAATAATTCAAAAGATGCATTTCTACAAAACAAAATACAAAATAAGAAAATTGTAATAAATGCTTTTAAAGAAGATACTACTACAATAATTGAAATAAGTGACAATGCGGGAGGTATCCCTGAAGACCATTTAAACAAAATTTTCAAAGCTAATTTTACAACAAAAAAAGAGAATGGCTCAGGAATTGGTCTATATATGTCTTCTTTAATCGCTCAAAAAAATCAAATCGAATTAAATGTAAAAAATATAGATAATGGTAGTATGTTTATCTTAAAGAAATAGATTTTTAGCCATAAAAATCTTAGGGCTTTGTTACCCTAAGAAAGTTGATGTATATTCTATTTCATCAAAACCTATCGTAAATTTTTTTTCACCATTTAAACCATGTTCAATAATTGGTCTTTTTATTAAAGAATTCTCTTTTAATAATAAGTCAACAATTTTTTTATCAGTTAACTTTTTATTTTTCAAATCTAAATCTCTATATTTTTTACTTCTAGGATTTAACATTGAATAAGGTGATACAAAACTTTGCCAAAAATCAAGTTTTTCACTATCAATTTTATTTTTATTTATATCTACAAACTCGTAATCTATATTATGAGAATCCAAAAACTCTTTTGCCTTTTTAACACTTGCACAATTTCTAATTCCGTAAACTTTCACTTATTACTCCTTTTAGATTATATTAATACTGTATTTTAAACTCAACTCCCCTGTAAATTCACTTGCAAACCCAAAGCATACGCCTTGTGTCGTATAATCAACACCCTCTTCACTTTGACTTACACTCTTAACTTTGTAAATATATATTTCCATACACTGATCAAATTGAAACTCAATTGTTTTATTCAAACTTAAATCCATAATTGTAAGTCTTGAGTTTTCAATAACTAAACTTTCATCTAAATCATGTCCGTTTATATTTAAAGCATTATAGTCTTGAAAATGAAAGTTCCATTCTAGTAAATATTTCAACATTGAACTATCAACAGTTTTAACATCAACATACATATCTATCTGATTATCATTAAATTCATAACTTTTTTCAATGATAGTATTTAGTTTTGAATCTTTATATATCCCACCATTTCTAATTAGTTTTATTGACTTTTCATCTACATTTAAAACATCAAAAGGTTGATTTGCAAAATCTGCGTACTCTTTAAACTGACAAGATTCAAAATTTTCAATATTTAAACTTTCATCTGTAATATGGTCAACTGCACTCTTTTTTAAATACCAATCCATATATAGTTTTATATCTTCAGAGGTTGTAAGCATACTATTATGAATAGTTGCAATTTCACTATCTTCATTTTCCTCTTCTGATTCTTCTTCCTCTAAATCAACCATTTGTATTTTGTCATGATAATTTTCGTGGTATCTTGTCAAAGTATTTAATAGATTAAAACATTTATCTTTTAAATCTAGTTCAACTATTTGTCCACCTTGTTTTGTATCAATAATAGTTAATAAACTTTTTGTATAAAATTTATATTCCAAATAAGTATTTAGATTTATGTCAATTGCTTCAAAACCTTGTTTGTCTAAAAGGTTTTCACAATTTATTATATATTTATAGGCATTATCTCTTAAATTTGGAAGATATATTCCTCCAAAAACTCCATGCCATAAAACATCATTGCATTGTGTTTTATGTAATGAATCTTTAAACTCTTCACTTTGATTTTGAACTTTTGATAGTTGAAGTGACCTTTTATGTATCCAGTTACTTTCATTATATTTTATAAAGAAGTTTTTCCAGATTCCACCTCTTATTAGATATTCATGTTCCATATTGTTTGATATTAATTCATGATATTCTTTACTGATATTTGGAAGAGCTGACCACTCACCCATTTCATGATAAGATACTGTTGGTAAATAAGCTAAATTGATAGCTTTGTTTTTATCATAAAATTCTGTAAATGTTGTTACATTTATATTTTCATCATCTATACACTCTTGAAAAAATCTTTCAAGCCATCTTTTTTCATATACTTTTTCATATGTTTTTGGCCATACTCCAAACTTTTCTCCATCATCAAATATGATTGCGGCATTTTCACCCTCTTCATTTGCAAAAGAGTTAAGTTTTTTTATTGTGTCATCAATTGTTGCAAAAGGTATTATATATCTTAAATCTTTATTTATAGGAAATAACCCAACAGTACTATTACTATCTTCTGTTAGAAAGTATCCATTTAGATTATTTTTATCAAATCCAGCTGCTATTAAATGATAATCATCAACAATTACATAATCAACATCACATTTTTTTATATCATCAATTATTGAATCATCCCAGATTCTCTCAGTTAGCCATAATCCTCTTGGTTTTTGATTAAAATTCTCTTCAATAAAATTTGATAATTTTTTAATCTGCTCTACTCTACTGTTTGAAGGGATTGAAGCTAATATGGGTTCATAATACCCACCTGTAAAAAACTCTATTTGATTACTTACTTCTTTTATCAATTCAAATAACTCTTTATCATTATTTTTGATATACTCAAATAACCATCCACTGAAGTGAACAGAACACTTAAACTTAGGAAATGATTTTAATATTAAAAAGAAAGGTTTATATGATTTTTCAATGATTTCTAATATTACATTATCAAAGTTATCTATAGGTTGATGGCAGTGGATACCAAATAAAAGGTTTGTTTTCATTAATTATTCCTTTTGAAAAAAAAATTATACTATAAATTATGTTATTAGAGCAAAAATATTGATATAATATTCTTATTTATTTACAAATCAATTACATAATATTTGAAATTGAATTGTAACTAAATAATTCTATTATCAAACAAATAAAAATTTAAAAAGAAGGATTCTCATGTCATTAAAAGTTGCTATAAATGGAACAGGAAGGATTGGTTTAATTGCAGCAAAAATTATCGCTCTTAGAAGTGATATAGAATTGGTTGCAATGAACACAACTTGTGATTTAGAAATGTTAATATATTTATTAAAATATGATACTGTTCACATGGGTGTAGATGCATATATCATTGATGAAAATACTATTAGTATAAATGGATGTGATGTAAAAATATTTAGTGACAGAGACCCAAATAAAATCGATTTTGGTTCAACAGGAGCAAAAGTTGTTATAGAGTGTACAGGTGCATTTTTAACAACAGAAAAATGTAAAGCATATTTAAAAGGTGGAGTTGAAAAAGTAGTTATGAGTGCTCCAGCTAAAGATGATACTCCAACTTATGTATTAAATATCAATACAGATTCATATACAGGAGAAGCTATCATATCAAATGCATCTTGTACTACAAACTGTCTTGCACCAATTTGTAAAGTTTTAGATGATAAATTTGGTATTGAAAATGGTCTTATGACTACAATCCACTCTTATACAAATGATCAAAATATTTTAGATGTAAAACACAATAAAGACCAAAGAAGAGCAAGAGCAGCAGCAATGAATATGATTCCAACAACTACAGGAGCTGCAAAAGCTATTGGTTTAGTTCTTCCGCACCTAAAAGGGAAACTAAATGGTTATGCTATGAGAGTTCCAACTGCTGATGTATCTGTTGTGGACTTAACAGTAAATTTAAAACAAAAAGTTACAAAAGAAGATATTAATTTAGCAATGAAACTTGCTAGTGAATCTGATTTTGATGGTTTAATAGAGATAGATAATGATAAAAGAGTTTCAAGTGACTTTATAGGAAGTGCATATTCAGCTACATTTGTTCCTGATATGACATCTGTTGTTGATGATACAACAGTAAAAGTTTTAGCTTGGTACGATAATGAATGGGGATATACAAGTAGATTAATTGATATGACACTTTTTGTAGGTGAGTATTAATGGCTATAGGGATTATGACCTCAGGTGGTGATTGTGCAGGGATGAACCCTGCAATTAAACAGTTTGTTGATTACTGCTTTGATAAAGATGAAAAACCTTACCTAATCTATGATGGCTTAGAAGGTTTAATTGATGATTTAATTGAACCTGCAAGTTTTGAAGATGTAGCAGGAATAATGCATGAAGGTGGGACAATTATCCGTTCATCAAGGTCAAAAAGATTTTTTGAATATGAGTATAGAAAACAGGCTTTTGATAATCTACAAAAACATGGTATAGATAAGATTGTAATTTTAGGTGGAGATGGTTCTTTTAGAGCTTTAAATCAATTTCATAAAGATTTTGGAATAAATTTTGTAGGGATTCCAGCTACAATAGACAATGATATCTTTGGTACAGATTATTGCTTAGGAGTTGATACCGCCTTAAACATTATAAGACAAGCAACTGATGCAGTAAGAGATACTTCATCATCTTTTAAAAGAGCTTGTGTAATTGAAACTATGGGTAGAGATTGTGGTTATTTAGCTTTAGTTTCTGCTATAACTTGTGGAGCTGAAGTTTGTATTATTCCAGAATTAGATTATGATTTAGACCTAATTGGACAACGATTAAAAAAAGAGATTGAAAATGGAAGAAAATATGTAGTTTGTATAGTTGCTGAAGGGTGTAACCATGATAAATGTACAAATACAAACCAATTAGTAAAATGGCTAGAAGAGGATATTGGTATTGAAACAAGAGCCACTATCTTAGGACATGTACAAAGAGGAGGAAATCCAACAGTTTTTGATAGATTAATGGCATCAAGATTTGTTACTTATGCTGTGGATAAGCTTCTATTAGAAGAGAGTTGTACAAATGTATTAGTTTATAAAGATAGTAAATTTGAGTTTGTTTCTATTGAATATGTAAACTCTCAAAAATACAAAATTGATGATGAGCTATTAGATTTAGCTAGAAGATTAGTAAATTAAAATAATTAAAAACTACAAAGGGTAAAAATGAAAGCGATTGTTTTAGCCGGAGGTTTCGGCACACGGATACAACCTCTAACAAATTCTATTCCAAAGCCAATGTTGCCTATTTTGAATAGACCAATGATGGAACACATTATCTTGAAATTGAAAAATGAATTGAATATTACAGAAATAGGTGTATTACTTTACTTTAAACCAGATATTATCAAAGAACATTTTAAAGATGGTTCACAATTAGGAGTAAATATAACATATTTCCAACCTGATGATGATTATGGTACAGCTGGAGCAGTTGCTTTTGCAAGAGAGTTTTTAAATGAGACATTTATTATTGTAAGTGGTGACCTTGTAACTAACTTTGAATTTAAAAAAATCAAAAAATTTCATGAAGAAAAAAAATCAAAACTTACTATTACTTTGACATCAGTTGAAAACCCTTTACAATTTGGAGTTGTAATTGCAAATGAAGAGAATAGGATAGAAAAATTTTTAGAAAAACCTAGTTGGGGTGAAGTTTTTAGTGATACTATAAATACTGGAATTTATGTGATAGAGCCAGAGGTTCTCAACTATATCCCATATAAAAAGAATTTTGATTTTGCAAAAGATTTATTTCCACAACTTATGTCTGATGATATTCCTTTATGGGGATGTTCTTTAAAAGGTTATTGGAGGGATGTAGGAAATCCAGAAAGTTATAGAGATGTTTATAAAGATATTTTTAATAAAGAGATTGAACTAACTACAAAAGGAGAGTCAACAAAAGTTGATAATGGAATAGTTTATTGCGAAGGTAAACTAAAACTTCCAGAAAAAATCAGAGTATCAGGAACAGTTGTTTTAGGTGAAAACGTATCTATTGCAGAGGGTGTTACTTTAAAAGATTGTTCTATTGGTAATAATGTAAAAATAAAAAAACACACAGAGGTTACTGATAGTGTACTATGGGATGATGTTTCAATTGGCTCAAAAGCTAAAATCAACAACAGCATAATTTGTAATAACAATATTATAAAAGATGAAGTGAAAGCCTCTTTTGGTGTAATTATGGCTGAACATTGTGAAGTAAACAAAAGAGTATCCTTTGAAAAAGATATTATTATGTGGCCAGATAAAGTAGTAGAAGAATCATCTGTAGTAAGTACGAATATTATTTGGGGGAATAAATATAAATCTTCAATTTTTGAAGATGGAGCTGTAGTTGGAAGAACAAATATAGAACTATCTTGCCAAATGAGTACAAAACTAGCTGAAGCATTTGGTTCTATTTTACCTGTTGGAAGTAATATTTACATCTCAAGAGATTATCACAGTACTACATTCATGTTAAAAAGAGCATTTTTAAGTGGTATTTTATCAACTGGTGTTAATGTAATTGACCCAGGAAATGTTCCATCAAATGTTATGAGACATGAACTAAGTAAAAATGATGATGTAGCAGCAGGTGTTCACTTTAGACAATCTATATTTAAACCAGACCAAACTGAGATAATCTTTTATACAAGTGAAGGTTTAGTTATTGATAATAAATTAGCACAATCAATAGAAAGAATCTTTTTTAGAGAAAATTTTAGAAGAGTAAAATATACAGAGATTGGAACTTTACATGAAGATTTTGAGATGCAAGATAAATATATGCATCAAATCTTAAACTCTTTTGATAAATCATTATTTCATAAATCTGATTTAAAAGTTGCTGTTGATATCATGAATGGTTCTACCTCAAATATTTACCCTCAAATAATGAATCAATTAGGGATTTCAAATATTATCTTAAATGCCCACAAAAGTGAAAATATACAAGCAAATGATATTGAAATAACACAACAAAACATGAAAAATATTGTTAGATGTATGAATTTAAGTTGTGGATTTTTAATCTATCCAAATGGTCATAAGCTTCAAGTTATAGATGATACAGGAGTATTAATTTATGACTATAAACTTTTATTAGTTGTATTGTGGTTATTAGATACGACAACTGAGAAAAAATTAAAAGTTTTATTGCCAGCTTGGGCTCCTGATTTTGTAGAGTACAAAAATATTGAAATAACAAAAGCGAAACTAGATAATTTTAAAGCTGAACAATTAAGAGAATATGACTTAATAGCTGATAGTGACGGTCACTTTGCTTTTAGTGAATTTGGATTAAATAGAGATTCTATTTTTGCAAGTTTCAAATTTTTAGAACTTCTTAAAAAATCAGAAAAAAAACTGTCAAAGATTATCTCAAAAATACCTGAGTTTTGTTACCAAGGAGAAAATATCCCTTGTCCTAGCTCTTTAAAAGGGAAAATGATGAGAAAATTTTTAGAAGATGGTAAAAACTATGAAACCTCATCAATTGATGGAGTAAAAATCAATTTTAGTGATGAGGAATGGATTTTAATGGTTCCTGACCAACATGCAGAGTTTTTAAATCTATATGTACAAGCGGAAGATGAGAAAAAAGCAGGAAAAATTTTTTATAGATATCAAGATAAAATAGAAAAGTGGATAAGTGAGTAAAAAACTTTATTTGTCATTTTTATGGCATATGCACCAACCTTACTACAAGGATAACCTTTCTAATACTACTTTGATGCCGTGGGTTTTTTTGCATGCAATAAAAGACTACTACGACATCCCTTGGTATATGGAAAAGTTTCCTTCAATAAAAGCAACATTTAATCTAGTACCATCTTTGATGTTACAAATCGATGAGTATATCAATGGGAAAGCCAATGATAAACTTATTGATATTATTAGAAAAGATGTGAAATCATTAAAAATAGAAGAACTAAGATTTTTAGAAGAGTTTTTATTTTTATCAAATGAAAAAAATATGATTAAACCTTTTCATAGATATTATGAATTATTTCTGAAATTCAAAGCAGATGGGAATAGTTTGGTTAATTTTTCATATGAAGAGATAACAGAGGTTCAAACTCTTTTTCTTTTGAGTTGGTGTGGAAACTATTTAAGAGAAAACTCAAACCTTGTAAAAGATTTAATAAAACAAGAGAAAGATTACTCGAATGAACAAAAATATCAACTGATAAATGAACTTTACGACTTTTTACCACAAATTATAAGTTATTATAAAAAGTTAGTAGAGAAAAATCAGATTGCAATCTCAACAACTCCTTTTTATCACCCTATTTTGCCTTTATTGATAAATAGAAATTCTGCAAAAGAAGCTAAAGTAGATGTTACCTTACCTGCAAGTTTTGAGAACTATGAAAACTATGCAAAACTTCAAGTTGAATATGCAGTTGAATATTTTAAAAATAAATTTGAGTATGCTCCTATAGGTTTTTGGCCATCTGAAGGGAGTGTTAGTGTACCCACAGTTGAACTTCTTAGTTCAAATGGAGTTAAATGGCTAGCTACAGATGAAGAGATTTTATTTAAATCTTTGAATAATTCTAATAAAGAGGTTTTATATAAACCTTATTGTCTAAATACTCCCCATGGTGAGACAAATCTATTTTTTAGGGATAAATATTTAAGTGATTTAATTGGTTTTGAATATAGTAAAAAAGAACCAAAAGAAGCAGCTCAAGATTTTATTTCCCACCTTAAAAATATCTATTTAAATTCAAAAGAATCACCTTTGGTATCTGTGATTTTAGATGGAGAAAATGCTTGGGAATTTTATAAAAATAATGCAAAAGAGTTTTTTGAACACCTATATACTCTATTAGAGGAACAATCATGGTGTGAGACTATATTATTTGAAGATATTGATAAGATTGAAGAATTAAACAAACATACTTTAAACAGTTTAGCTTCAGGAAGTTGGATAAATGGTAACTTTGATATCTGGATAGGAAATAATGAAAAGAATAAAGCTTGGGAACTTTTAGATTTAACTAAAAATGCTTTTGAATCAACAAAAGAAGATCTTGATGAAATTCAAATAAAAAAAATAGAAAATGAGTTTCTAATTGCTTTAGGTAGCGATTGGTTTTGGTGGTATGGAGATGATCATTATACGGAGTTAAATCACCAATTTGATGAACAATTTAGAGCACACTTGAAAAATATCTATTTACTTATGGATAAAGAGATTCCAACAGAGATATTTACTCCTATTGTTAAAAAAACAAAAAAACATTCAAGTCATATAAAACCTACTGATTTTATTACTCCAACGGTTGATGGAAATATGAGTAACTTTTTTGAATGGTTAAATAGTGGTTTTGTTGATATAAAAAAAGAGTTTAGTACTATGGATTCTTCATCTTGTATTATTGATTCACTTTATTATGGGAAAGACAAAACAAACAATTTATATTTATATTTGAAAGGTAAAAAGTTAGAAACTTTAGATGACAATATCAACTTAAATATCATTTTAGATGAACAAGAGTTTTATTTTATGATACAAAAAGGTAGTAATAGTATCATATTAAATAATATTAATTTTAATTTAGCTTTTGATAAGGGGATTGAAATAGAGGTTATTGATTATAGTAAAGAAAAAATACGGTTTAGCTTTGAACTAATTATTGATGGGAAAAAAGTACAAAAATTCCCTTTATATGATGATATAATCCTGGATTTTGAAAACTTTAATTTAATTAGCTGGTACATATAAGTAGGAGATGTTTTGTCAGAATTTAGATATTGTAAACTAACAAAAGAGTGGACACTTTTTGCTCCTGAAAGATTAAAAAGACCAAATAATCTTGATAATAAAAAACAAGCAACTCCAAAAAATATTGTAAGTGAGAAATGCCCTTTTGATATGCATAAGGAAGAGTATACTCCCCATGAAATAACTCGTATAACTCAAAATGGAGAATGGCAATGTAGAGTTGTACCAAATCTTTATAATGCCTTATCAATAGATATTAAAGCCTCATCAACAAGAGAAGGTTTTTTTGAAAAATTTAGTGGTTTTGGTGCACATGAAGTGGTTATAGAAACACCTATACATGATAAACAAATTTGGGATTATAGTTTCAACGATTTAACAAATTATCTTACTATAATACAATCAAGGATTGTTAGTTTAAAAAATGACGTAAGATTAGAATATATCTCAGTATTTAAAAACCAAGGGAGTGAAGCAGGAGCTTCAATGAGCCATTCTCACTCTCAAATCATGGCTTTACCTTTTATTCCTAAAAAAGTACTTGAAGAGTACGAATACAAAAAAGAGTATTATCAAAAACATAAAAGAGCTTTACTCGATGATATCTTATATGAAGAGATGCAAAATAGTCATAATATAATAGCTCAAAATTCAGAGTTTGTTTTATATTGTCCTTATGCTTCTGCTTTCCCTTTTGAGGTAAAAATTGTTTCAAAGAAAAAGCTATCATCTCTTTTAGAATTTACAAAAAGCGATATCTCTGCTTTAAGTGATATTTTAAAAGAGTTTTTTACAAAATTCTATTCTGCTTTGGGTGAAATTGCTTTTAATATGATAATTAATAATGCTCCATATAAAGAGTATGATGAACAGACAAAAGAGTTTTATAGATTTAATATAGAGATTAAACCTAGAATTTACAAACAAGCTGGTTTTGAGCTTGATAGTAATATCAATATTAATGTAGTTTTACCAGAACAAGCTGCAAAAATTTATAAGGAGAGTTAATGGCAATTTTATTCGCATCAAGTGAGATATTTCCATATGCCAAAAGTGGTGGGTTAGCAGATGTTGCATATGCTCTTCCACAAGCATTAAGGGAAGATACAAAAGTCTACACAATCATGCCTTTATATAATATGGTTGATAGAAAAAAATATAAGATTGAATATACTGGATTAACTTTTGAGTATTGGTTATATGGAGTAAGACACCAATTTGATGTTTTTACTAGAAAAGATTCTCCAGATGAATTATTTGTTTTTAATCCAATTTTATGTGATAGACTTGGTTTATACAATGATCACCATGGAGATTTTGGAGACAATGGACTAAGATTTGGTCTTTTTTCATATGCTGTTTTAGAAGTAATGATAAGAATGAAACTTAAAATTGATGCTATTCATATCAATGATTGGCAAACCTCTTTAGTTGCACTTCTTGCAAAAACAAGATATAACTTAAATCAAAAAATCGTATTAACTATTCATAATCTAGCTTACCAAGGAATTTTTCCAAAAGATGTTATGAATGAACTTGAGATTGATTGGGAAAAATGTTATAAGTTTAATGGCTTAGAGTATTTTGACAATGTCAATTTTTTAAAAGCTGGTATCTACTATAGTGATAGTGTTACAACTGTAAGTAAAACCTATGCAAATGAGATTCAAACTCCTACTTTTGGAAATAGCTTAGATGAAACACTTAGAATAAATAGTTTCAAACTACAAGGTATTGTAAATGGAATTAGTACAGAAGAGTTTAATCCAAAAACAGATGAATATGTCGATAAAAATTTTGATATTAATAGTTATGAATTAAAAAAAGAGAATAAAAAACTATTACTAGAAGAGATAGGCTTAAAAGATGAAAATAGAGCATTATTTGTTTTTATTGGTAGGTTTACCTCACAAAAAGGTATAGATTTACTTCTAGATGCTATGCAATTATTTAAAACATACGATGCAAATTTTGTATTTTTAGGAAATGGTGAAGATTTTTATAATAATGCTTTTGCAGAAATCTCAAATAGATATGAAAATATCCATATAAATATTGGATATAGTGAAGCTTTTTCTAGAAAACTATATGCGAGTGCAGATTTTTTACTTATGCCTTCTATTTTTGAACCATGTGGATTAAATCAAATGATATCAATGAGATATGGAACGCTACCTATTGTTGCTAAAACAGGTGGTTTAAAAGATACAGTTGTTGATTTTACAGATTTTGAACCTAATCAAACAAACTTTGGAATAGGTATAAGTTTTGATGAGCATAATCTATTTTGGTTTAACCACGCTATTACAAAAGCGTTTAGTTTGTATTCAAACAAACCAAAATTTGAACAGATTTCAAAACATAATATGGAAGTTGACAACTCTTGGAAAACTTCAGCTAATGAATATAAAAAACTTTATAAAAAGGATATAAATGAGTAGTTTACATACTTATGAAATTGATGAGAAATATTCTAAATCGGTTGCCTACTTCTCAATGGAATTTGCTATACACCAAGCATTAAAAATATACTCTGGGGGGTTGGGTTTTTTAGCTGGCTCACACATGAGAAGTGCATTTGACTTAAAGCAAAACCTAGTTGGAATCGGTATTTTATGGAGTTATGGTTATTATGACCAAAATAGAGATGAAAATAGATATTTAAAAGTTGATTTTAGAAGAAAAAGATACTACTTTTTAGAAGATTTAAATATCTCTGTAACAGTAGAAATAAATAATAAACCTGTAGTTGTAAAAGCTTATTTGGTTCCTTGTAAACTATTTTCTACAGCTCCACTAATTTTATTATCAACAGATATAGAAGAGAATGATTATTTGTCAAGAACAATTACTCATAAGTTATATGATTCAAATACAGAGACAAGAATAGCCCAAGAGATTATATTGGGTATTGCTGGTGCAAAAGTTTTAGAAGCATTAAATTTACAACCTGAAATCTATCATATGAATGAAGGTCACTCTTTACCTATGGCTTTTGAACTTTATAAAAAATATCAAAACCTTGAAGAGGTTAAACAAAAAGTTGTATTTACAACACATACACCTGAAGCTGCTGGAAATGAAGAACATAATATCTCTCTTTTACATAAAATGGGATTTTTTGCAGGGGCGACGTTAGAAGAGGTAAAAGCATTATTAAATATTCAAACAGATAAGTTTAGTCTTACTGTTGGGGCATTAAAGATGTCAAAAATTGCTAATGGTGTATCTAAAATCCATGGTGAAGTATCAAACAAAATGTGGGCAGATGTTGAAAATAGATGTGAAATCATATCTATTACAAATGCACAAAATAGAAGATATTGGGCAGATAATGGTCTTATAAGAGCAATTGATGAGCATGAAGACTTCTTACTTGAAGCTAGAAAAAAACACCTAAAAAGAGAGCTTTTTATAACAGTTGCTAATCAAACAGGAAAGATGATGGATCCAGATATTCTAACAATTGTTTGGGCTAGAAGATTTGCAGAATATAAAAGACCTGGTTTATTAAAATATGATTTAGAAAGATTTAAAAAACTAATTGCAAACACGAAATACCCTATACAGATAATTTGGGCAGGGAAACCTTATCCATTTGATACACAAGCAATAAATATTTTTAATGATTTAATGTATATTGCAAAAGAGCATAAAAATATTGCCGTACTTATTGGTTATGAATTAGATTTATCTATGAGATTAAAAAAAGGTGCTGATGTTTGGTTGAATACACCAAGAGTTACTAGAGAAGCTAGTGGTACAAGTGGAATGTCAGCAGCGATGAATGGTGCTGTAAACTTATCAATTGCAGATGGTTGGCATCCAGAATTTTGTAAAGAAGGTATAAATAGCTTTACAATCCCTACTTTAGGTAGAGATTTGCCAATAGAAGAGCAAGATAGATTAGACAATGTTAATCTAATGGATCTTTTAGAAAATAGAATATTACCACTATATTATGATGATTCAAAAGCATGGTTAGAGATTGTTAAAAACTCTATGTCAGATGTAATCCCAGCATTTGATTCAGGTAGAATGGTTCACGAGTATTACAACTTAATGTATACAAAATAACTAGGAGTTTATTTATGCTTAATAACTTAGAGAAGATGCAAAATGTTAAAACACTGAAAGATGTAGATGTTTCAGATAAAAGAGTTTTAATAAGAGTTGATTTTAATGTGCCTATGGATTCACATCACAATATTACTGATGATAGTAGAATAAAAGCAGCTCTTCCAACAATAAACTACTGTATAGATAATAATGCACAAAAAATAGTTCTTGTTACACATTTAGGAAGACCTAAAGGTGAAGACAAAGAAAGATTTTCTCTAAAATATATTATTAAAAGATTAAAAAGACTTTTAGATGAAGAAATTGAATTAGTTGAAGATTTTGAAAAAAATACTGACTATATAAACTCTAACAAATCACAAAAAATAATCCTTTTGGAAAATATTAGATTTTATGAAGGAGAAACTAAAAACGATGATACTTTGGCAATAAATCTTTCAAAACTTTGTGACATATATGTAAATGATGCTTTTGGTACAAGTCATAGAAAACATAGTTCTACTTATGGAGTTGCTAATCATTGTTCAACTAATGTTGCAGGTTTTTTACTAAAAAAAGAGATTGATGCATTTGCTAAAGCTCTATTTAATCCAGTAAAACCAATAAACTTAGTTGTAGGAGGAGCAAAAGTTTCTTCAAAAATCACCCTACTTAGAAATATCTTACCAAAAGTTGACAAGATAGTTATTGGTGGGGCTATGAGTAATACCTTCTTAAAAGCATTGGGACATGATATGCAAGATTCATTATATGAAGATGAATATTTAGATGAAGCATTAGCTATTTTAAATGAAGCAAAAGAGAAAAATGTAAAAGTTTATTTGCCTGTAGATTTAGTAATAACAGATAATATTGAAAAACCAATTGATGTAAAGATTGTTCCTGTTCAAGATATTTTACAAGGATTTAAAGCTGTGGATATAGGTCCAGCAACTGTGAAACTTTTTGAAGAAGCGATTGGTCTTTCAAATACTATAATCTGGAATGGTCCTATGGGGATATTTGAGATAGATATGTTCTCAAAAGGAACTTTTAGAATTGCCCATGCTATTGCAGATACATATGCTTATAGTATAGTTGGTGGTGGAGATACAGCAAATGCAGCTGATAAAGCGGGAGAAAAAGAAAACTTTTCTTTTATCTCAACTGGTGGTGGAGCAAGTTTAGAGTTGCTTGAAGGAATTTTTCTACCAGGTGTAGAAAATCTAGACAAAATTTAGAAATAATATAAATATAGATTTTATACAGTGTAGGTATAAAGTTTTATGTTAAAATAAATCGGAATTCATATTTTAGGAACTAACATGAATAAAAATACAAAAGAACTAATACAAGAGAGTTTAGAGATAGAAGATGATTTTTCCTCTTCTTCTCATATCATAAATTCTATAGCTAGTGAAATAACACCCGAACAAAACAAATATGATATACCATCAAGATACAATAAAAATCGTCTTGTTATACTTATGGTAAATACAAATAGCTATTATGTTTATTGGGAAGTAGATGATGATACTATTGCATCAAATAATATCAATTTAAACACTGATAAACTATATTTTAAAATATATGATATAAATGATAATCTACTTACAAGCTTTGAATCATCGTTTGCTTTAGGTGAATATATGTTAAATGAGAAGTTTGAAGATTTAGATATATTAGTAAAACTTTATACACTAAAAGATGGAGAATTAAAAGAACTATTGTGTTCAAATACAATACATACATTTTCAACTCAAATAAAAATACCAGATGAAAAAGATGAAGTTTGGATGAAAAAAACAAAAGGTTGGACTGAAATTATACGTTCATCAATGCAACATTTCACCCTAGGGATGAGTTCTTCTAAATATATTGAAGAGATTGAGAAATTAAAAAGTTATGAAGAGTTCGAAAAAGATAATTTGAGTTCATATTCAATACACAAAGGAATAAAAAATGATTAATGGCTACTGGGTACCAGTTTTACACTCACACCTTCCCTTTGTAAAACATCCTGAATATGATAATTTTTTGGAAGAGCATTGGCTTTTTGAAGCTATTACTGAGTGTTATATACCGCTTCTAAGAAGACTAAAACTTTTAGAAGAGGAAAATATAGATTTTAGATTAACTGTATCTATAACTCCCCCTTTAGCTGAGATGTTAGATGATTCTCATTTGATGGAAAAGTATGCAAAATATTTACAAAAACAGATTGAGTTAGGGAAAAAAGAGGTAAATAGAACTATTAATGACCCATATTTTCATGAACTTGCAATATTTTATAAAAACCTTTTTGAAGAGAGTGAAGATTTTTTTAGAAACTTTTTAAATAACAATGTATTAAATGGTTATAGATATTTTTATGATAAAGGTTCTTTAGAAGTTATTACTTGTGGGGCTACTCATGGATTTTTACCACTTTTAAGTGTAAGTGAACAAGCAGTAAGAACACAAATTGAAGTAGCTGTTCAATCACATAAAAAACATTTTAACAAAGCACCAAAAGGTATATGGTTACCTGAGTGTGCATATTATGATGGCTTAGATAAAATTCTTGAAGAGAAAGGAATAAGATTTTTTATAGTAGATTCTCATGCCCTAACTTATGGAAGACCAACAGCGATAAATGGTGTTTATGCACCTTGTTATACTCCTCATACTGTTGCTGCTTTTGGAAGGGATGCACACTCATCAAAACAAGTTTGGAGTTCAAAAGAGGGATATCCTGGAGATTTTTCTTATAGAGATTTTTATAGGGATATTGGATATGACTTAGATTTTGATTATATCAGACCCTATATCAATCCAGATGGGATAAGAGTATTCACAGGATTTAAATACCATAAAATTACAGGTACAACTGATTATAAAGAAGCTTACCAACCCCAAATTGCAAAAGAAAAAACAAAAGATCATGCTAGAGACTTTGTACGAAAAAGGGAAGAGCAAATAAACCATCTAAAACAGATGATGGGTCGTTCTCCTATGGTAGTATCTCCTTATGATGCAGAACTATTTGGACACTGGTGGTTTGAAGGTCCAGAATTTTTATACAATATTTTTAAAGAATTAAATAACAGTGAAAATATCAAAGCAATAACTCCAGCTGAATATCTTGAAATGTTTCCACAAAATCAAATAGTAAATCCTAACCCATCATCTTGGGGAGATAAAGGGTATTATGATGTTTGGTTAAATAGTACTAATTCATGGATATATAGACATCTTCATGAGATGGCTATTAGAATGCAAGAGCTGGCACAACAATATTTTAATACAAGTGATTTTAACACAACAAGAGTTTTAAACCAAATGCTAAGAGAACTTCTTTTAGCACAAAGTAGCGACTGGGCATTTTTAATGACTACTGCTACGGCAACAGAATACAGCGTGAATAGAACAAAAGAGCATATATCGAACTTTAATGAATTACTTGGTATGATAGAAAACAGTAATATCGATTTTGACAAACTTCAATATTGTGAATATAAAAATTCAATATTTAGTTTTATCGATTTTAGAATATTTATTACAAGTTAGGGTTTTATTAGATGATAGCAGTTTTTAATGCGATAACGAATATAGCAGAAGATATTGAAAAAAATGTATTTGTGGATTGTGATAAGTTTATAGCAAGTGGGTTAACTGATGAACAGATGCAAAAAGAGGTAAATGCTTATTGCTCAAAAGTGATTCACAAAGAGTTTAAAAAAGTAAAATCAGTACATGGTTTTATTGGTAAATACTCAAAAAAATATACAACAATAAATGAGAATGGGAAATATAAAATAAGTTATGTAGCAATAGATAATTTAGATCTATTAGATGTTGATTTTTCTCTTGGAACAATTTTTGGAATTTATGAAAAACAGATGGATGCTTTCCACTTAAAAGCAGCAATGTATATTACATATGGACCAACTTTTCAAATTGTTTTTGCTTCAAAATCAGAAGGGGTAATTTATTTCTCATATGAAAATGGTGAGTTTATTGAGCAAGATCCCCTAAAACTTGATAACAAAGGAAAAATCAATTCTACTGGTGGATTAGCTAGTGAATGGTCACCAAAACATAAAGAGCTTATTGATTCGTTCTTTAATGAAGGTTATAGATTGAGATTTTCTGATTCTTTATCTTTAGATACTCATCAAATTTTATTTAAAAAAGGTGGTATTTACTCAAGTCCTGCTACACCATCTTTCCCTGATGGTAAACACGAGGTTATATTTGAAGCTTTTCCTATCTCTTATATTATTGAAGAAGCAGGAGGAAGAGCTATAAGTCATAAAGGAAGAATTCTTGATATGACAAATGTTACAATTGAACAAAAAACGCCACTATATTTTGGTTCAAAAACAGAAATCCAAAAAGTTGAAGATAGCTTTTTAAATAATTAATTTTTACTCCTTTGAGTAAAAATTAATTTATAAAAGAACTTTTATCTTAAATTATTCAATTGGTAACTTTATTGAAAATATTGCTCCTTCATATTTTTCACCCTCATATTCAAAGCTACTATTTGAAACTGAAATTTCACCATTAAATATTTTTGTTATTATCTCTTGAGACATATACAATCCAATACCTGTACCTTGATATTGATGCTTTGTACTAAAATATGGCTCAAAAATTCTATCTATAATTTTAGTTGATATTCCCCCTGCACTATCTTGGAAAACAATATATACATCATCTTTTTGTATATAACTTTTTATAAATATTAATCTTCTCTTATCTTCTGATTTTTCAAATTCATCTTTTGAATTATTTAAAAGATTGATAAATACTTGAATTAGTTGGTTTTTTAAACCATAAAGACTTATTTCATTTATTTCTTTTATAATCTCTATTCTTTTATTTTTAAATTGTGCATAAGTAAGATTGGTTGAATCCTCTATTGCTTGAGTCAAAGAAAAATACTCTTTTTCATGATTTTCTTTCAAGAAATTTCTGAAGTCTTCAATAGTTTTTGATAAATAATTAGCTTGAATGTTAATAATATCCATTGATTCAATTAGATTTTTATCATTTAAAGTATCCATCTCTTTATTTAACTTAACTCCACTTGCTGCTGTAGTTATTACTGATAATGGTTGTCTCCATTGATGAGCGATATTCCCTATCATCTCACCCATTGCTGCCATTTTACTTTGATGGGCTAACAGTTCTTGTTGTTGTGTTCTTTCATTTAGATACTCTTTGATTTCATTTTTATATTTATCAAATTTTTTCTGTAATATTTTTGAAATATATATTGAGATTATTAACAAAACAATCATTAATACCAAACTTAATGTGATTATATTTTTTATATAAAGATTAAATTTTTGAGATAATTCCTCTTTTTTCTCTTTTAATTTTGCCTTATAATCATCTTCATAGAACCCTTGACCTATCAGCCAATTCCAATTATCAACTCCTCTTACATAACTTATTTTATATGAAGGGCGCATTGAGTTTGGATTTTGAGACTGAACATAACTTAAAAAGCCACTACCTTCATTTTTTGCAATATCTATTGCTTTTTTTATTACCCATTGTGAATTTTTTACATCCTCTGCTTTAATTGCATCTTTTCCGATGATCTCTTTTTTTATATGACTTAAATATCTACCATCATAATCTAACACAAAAATATAGTTATTATTAAAGTATTTTAAAGATTTAATATATTTTAATGCATCTTTTTTTATGCTCTCTTCATATTCATCTAAATATTCACCTGTACCAATAAACCATCCCATAGGCTCAAAATACTTATTAAATCCAACTTTTCTATAATGATTGTTTTTATCAAGTGGTTTATAAAAATACCAACTCATAAAACCTTCGTTCTCTTTTTTCAATTGTGATATTATGTCTCTTGTAAGATATTTTCCATGACTATCTTGAAAGTTATAAAAATCACTACCCTCAATATCTCTATTTAATGGAAATAATATACATTCATAATCAAAAGAATATATATAAAAATACCCTCTTCCATCATTAAATCTAATATCTACTAATGCATCTTTTATAAGTTTTGTTATTGTTTTTTTATCTTTATTTTTGTTTTCATTATAGATTTTAGTTGCTATAGTATGTGCTTCATATACTCTATCTTTAATTGATTTTCTTAATTCATTTTCTGTATTTTTTTGTAGCTCTTGAAGAGTATTATAAAGGATATCTACATTATTTTTAATTATTAATTTATTATTATTTATAAATTCACTCTCCATTGATTGTTTCTCTTTTATATAAGTAGATTTATAATCATAATAGATAAAAATCATAATTAGAAATGTTATGGTAATGATGAATATAGGAGGAGTATATTTAATTATTTTAAGAATTGTATTTTCATTTTTATATCTCATATAAACCCATCTAAACTAATATATTATTTAAAAATTATAACTTTTTATTCTTAAATAAATTTAATCTAATTTTAATAAATGTATTTTTAATCATTTCTTTGCAATAATTATATATAGACAAAAATTTATATAGTAGCTATAATATTAAGTAAAGTTGGGAATAAATATGAAAAAAAATAGAAAGTTGACTGTTCTAAAAGTCTTGTTAATGTTAACTGTTTATTCAATTGCCATTTTTGCTGCACCTACAGGAGGTGTTGTAAAATCAGGAAATGCCAACATAAAACAAATAGGTAATAATACAAATATCAACCAATTTAGTGATAAAGCAACTATAAATTGGAACTCCTTTGATATCTCAAAATCTGAAAGTGTAAACTTTAATCAACCATCTAGCTCATCTATAACATTAAATAGAGTAATAGGAACATCAAACTCTTTAATTGAAGGTGCAATGAATGCAAATGGTCAAGTGATTCTTATAAATCCTAACGGTATAGTTTTTTCAAATGGCGCGCAAATCAATGTTAATGGATTTACTGGTTCAACTCTTGATATCAGTGAAGAGGATTTTATAAAAGGAAATTATAAGTTTCAAGGAAACAGTCAAAACTCTATTCTTAACTTAGGAACAATCAAAGCTTCAAATAAATCTTATGTTGCCTTATTAGGAAAAGAGATAATAAACGAAGGAGTAATTGAAGCTCAAATGGGTACCATTCAGCTTGCAAGTGGGAAAAAGATTACTCTAAATTTAAATGGAAATTCACTTTTAAGTCTGGCAATAGATGAAGGAATGGCTGATTCTTTAATAAAGAACAAGTCCCTAATAAAAGCAGATGGGGGAAAAGTATTTATTACAACTAAAGCTGTAAATAATATTTTAAATACCCAAATTATTAATGAAGGAACTATACAAGCTCAATCTTTAGATGATATAACAGGTCATGTAGAGATTTTTGCCCATGGTGGAACAACAACTATTGGTGGAAATATAAAAGCAAAAGATGGTTTTGTAGAAACCTCAGGTAGAAAATTTACTATCAATGAAGATGCAATAATTGAAGCAGCTAAATGGCTAATAGATCCTGTGGATATAACTATAGATTCTATACTTGCATCTGCGATTGAAACAGCATTGGGAAGTGGTCATGTTACAATAGAAACAGACCAAAGTGATTATTCAGATATAGATACAACACCTTATGAGAGTGCAGCAAGTGTTGGAGATATTATAGTTGATAGTGATATAACTTGGTCAAGTGGTAATACATTAACTTTAGATGCTGATAATGATATTTTTATAAATGCAAACATAGATGCAAGTGGTGGTTCAGGAGGAAAACTTATATTAAAATATGGACAAAGTGCTCCTGCACTTTCAAATACAGCAGAATATAGTTTAGATTCAGGAGTAAAAGTAAATCTTCAAGGAAGTATTGCTGATGCAAATTCAAATTTTCAAACTCAACTAGGTAATGATGGTGCATTAACCTACTGGACAGTAATTACTAGTTTAGGAGCAGAAGGTTCTCTTACAGGTACAGATTTGCAAGGAATCTCTTATAATAATGCTGGGCACTATGTATTTGGTTCAAATATAGATGCTTCAGCAACAGGAACTTGGACTAGTGGTTTTTTACCAATTGGAATAATTTATGATAGTGGGTCTGGAACATATAGTAGAATTATATTTACAGGTACTATTGATGGACTTGGACATGCTATTACTGATATGACTATAAATGCTTCAAGTGCATTTAACAATCATGGGGTGGGTCTGGTTGCAACAAATAATGGAACTATAAAAAACATGACTTTATATACAACTTCACCTTTCAATACTAATTTTGACAGAACAGGTGGAATTACAGGTAGAAACCTTGCATCAGGTTTAGTTTTAAACACCTTATTTAATGATACAACTCAAATTTATAGTGTAGAAGTAGGAAGAGGAAAACTTGTAGGTGAAAATTCGGGTACAATTATTTATAGTTATCCTACTATTGGAGTAGATGTTGTATACACTCTATCTGATATAATAAAAACATATGCAGGAACTCAGTACTTAAGCAATTTTTGGTCTACAGCTGATATATTTGATAGTGCTTACAGCTCTTGGGTTTATGGTGTAGATTATATTTTTGAATCTTCAGGAAGCCCAATCTCTTTTGTAAAAGATGTTGGTTCTTACAATAATATAACAGTAAATGTAAAAAAACCTGGATACAATGAAGCTGCTACAGGTAATACAGTAGGAAATGTTACAATAAATAAAGCAAATCTAACAGTAACTGCAAATGATGATAGTATGACTTACAGTGGAAATCCTTATGCAAGTAATAATGGGGTAAGCTACAATGGTTTTGTAGCTGGTGAAACCTCATCAGTTTTATCTGGTAGTTTAACCTATGGAGGAGATTCACAAACAGCAGTAGATGCTGGTAATTATACAATTACTGCAAGTGGTTTAAGTTCAAATAACTACAATATAAGTTTTTCAGATGGTACACTAACTATAAATAAAGCTGCACTTAGTATTACAGCAAATAATGATTCAAAAGATTATGATGGAGTTGCCTATAGTGGTAATAATGGTGTAGTTTATTCAGGTTTTGTAAATGGTGAAACACAAACTGTTTTAAATGGAACATTAAATGTTGCAGGAGATTCTCAAGGAGCTATAGATGCAGGTACATATGCATTAACACCTTCAGGATTAAGTTCAAACAATTATAATATTAGCTTCAATAATGGGACGTTAACTATAAATAAAATCCCTCTTACAATCACAGCAAATGATGTTACAAAGACTTATGATGGAAAAGTTTATGACTATTCGGATGGAGTAAGTTACAGTGGTTTTGTAAACTCAGAAGATAAATCTGTACTAGGAGGAACTGTATCTTATACTGGAGCAGGTAAAGATGTGGGAAATTATACTATAACACCTAGTGGATTAACATCAAATAACTATAATATTTCATACAATAATGGTACCTTAGTTGTAAATAAAGCACCTCTTACTATCACTGCAAATGATATTGAAAAAACCTATGATGGGAAGGTTTATGATGGTGAAAAGACTGTAACTTATAATGGATTAGTAAATAATGAGGATGCTAGTGTATTGTCAGGAACTCTATCATTTGATGGAACTCATAAAGATGCAATCAATGTAGGTAATTATTCAGTTGAGCCTAGCGGTTTATCATCAAACAATTATTCTATAACTTATAATAATGGTAGCCTAACTATAAATAAAGCACCCCTTTTAATAACAGCCAATGATATTGAAAAAACCTATGATGGAAAAGTTTATGATGGAGAAAAAACTGTAGTTTATGATGGTTTTGTAAATAATGAAACAAAAGAGATGCTTTCAGGTTCACTCTCATTTGAAGGAAATCATAAAGATGCAAAAGATGCTGGAACTTATACAGTACAGCCAACAGGATTAGAATCAAATAATTATGAAATTAGTTATACTAATGGTACCTTGATAATCAACAAAGCAGATTTAACCATAACTGCATCGAATGATTCAAAAATCTACGATGGACTAGCTTACCTTGGAGGAAATGGCTTAGAGTTCTCTGGTTTTGTAGAGAATGAGAATGAAACAAATCTAAATGGAGAATTAAGTTTTATAGGGGATTCTCAAGGAGCAATAAATGCAGGTTCATATACTATAACACCTAGTGGATTAAATTCACAAAATTATGAGATAACATTTATAGCTGGTAATCTTATAATTGATAAGGCACCATTATCTATAACAGCTATTAATGATACAAAAGTTTTCGATGGAGAAGAGTATTTAGGAGGCAATGGAGTAATCTATTCTGGGTTTAAAAACAATGATTCTGAAAATTCCCTAGTAGGTGATTTATCTTATACTGGAGATTCTCAAGGTGCTATATTGCCAGGAGAATATACAATTATCCCAACAGGGTTATCGTCAGATAATTATACTGTAAGCTACAATGGAGCAGTTCTAACAATTGAATCAAATTCAGGAAAGACTATTGATGAAATCATCGATTCCGTAGGAAATACATCTCCTGATGGTAATATAATAATACCTATAGTAGATAATCCATTAAATATTATTGTTTCAAATGATATAGATACTTCTAATATTACTATAGATGATGTGGGCTTAAATATATACTCATCTATTCAATCAATTGGTGACATAAGTTATTTATCAAGATATACTATGTATTTACCAGATGATGAGAATATAGCACCTGATGTGATTACTCCAGTTGAGGATATAAAAAGTGTCCAAACAAATGTTCCAACTCAAGTAAAACTTAAAAACCAAGAGGTAAACTCTTATGTTGATAATGATATAAAAGAGAAAGGTTATGATATTTATAAAGCTTACAAAAAAGGATATTTTGGAGAAAGCTTATATGACTTAATTGATAGATATTTTGAGATAAAAGAGAGACTTAAAATACTAAAAGTTGAAATAAAAGTTGCAAAAACTGAAGAAGAAAGGGTTGCTCTAAATAAAGAGTTAGCTATTTTAAAGTATAGTATAGATAAAGAAATATTTAAAAGAATAATTACTATGAAAAATAGTAAAACAACTTTAGAATCTGCACTTAATGTTGCAAGTATGAGTTTAAATAAAAAAGAGGAAGTGTTTAGGCATTTCTTAAAACTTATGAGTCTTACTAAAGAAAAAGGGGAATAATGACAAAAAAAATATTTTTATTACTAGCTTTATCTAGTTACCCCCTACTCAATGCTTCTATAATTTCAAAAACTAATATTAATCCAAATTTAGCAGCAATTAAAGTTGCCTCACTTAAAAGTGATGATTCAATCAATCTTTTTGTAAACGAATACAATAACTATGATATATTTGTAAAAAATACTAAAGAGTGGAAAAAACTTTATGTTGTAAATATTCCAAAAAATAAAGAAAAAGTTGTTTTAGAAGATTTGAAAAATTATGATAAAAATATATTTTTTGTTAATCCTAAAAAGGAGCTTCTTAAGAACTTAGTCTCAAAAGAACAAATAAACCCTAATTTAGCAGCAATTAAAGTTGCATCATTTAAAAGTGATAGTTCTGTTGATAGTTTTATTAATCAATATAAACAATATGACATTTATGTTCAAGAACAAAATGGTTGGAAAAAAATATATATTGTAAATATTCCAAAAGTAAATGAAAAAAAAGATTTTAGAAAACTACAAGAGTTTGATAAAAATATATTTTATGTAGATGTAAACCAAATATTATTAAAAAATGACATCAAAAAAATAACTCCTATTAAAGAAGCAATAGTTCAAGAGAAAATAAAAGAGGAAGTTATTGAATCTAAGCCCCAAGAAAAAGAGATTTTAGTACAAAAAGAATCTCTACCTACAAAAGAACCCATCTTAGTACAAAATGAAACTATCTCCACAAAAGAGGTTGTTACAAAAACTGAGGAGAAACCAAAAGAAGATGAACTAATTCTTATAGAAAACATGGATAATCCTGCGTACCTTTTTGAGTCAATAGATAAACAAATTCATCAATTATCAGTTGATACAAAGAACGATTTATCAAAATTAAATGAAGAGATAAAAAAAAGAGAAAGAACTATTTATGTAGAAGGTTTCAAGTTCAAAGGGAACACTGCAGTTAAAACAGAAGAGTTACAAAAAATCTCTGAGCCATATACAAAATTGAATTTAACATTAAAAAAACTACTTGAATTATCTGCAAAAATTACAAAATATTATCAAGATAAAGGTTATTTTCTTTCAAAAGCATATATCCCAAAACAAAAAATGCAAAATTATGAAGTTGAGATTACTATTGCAGAGGGAAAACTTGGTAAGTTTATTATAGATAATAAATCAAAAATTGATACAGAAAAAGTTTCAAAGTTCTTAAACAAAGATACCCAAAATGTTGTTGTAAATACAAATGATATAAACACTAGAGTAAATAAGCTAAATGTATTTTCAGGTATAAAAGTTCTTGATACTAAATTAACTCCATCAAAAGAGGAAGGAAAAGTTGATTTTATAGTAACAATTGAAGATTCAAATAAAAATAACTCATATGTGGCACTAGATAACTATGGTAGTAGATATGAAGGTGAATATAACCTATCTTTAGGTACAACAATTAATAATCTATCTAATATTGGAGATACCCTAGCTTTAAATGGTTCCATATCAAGTAGTGCCAAATCAAAAAGATTCTCTACAAAGTATAGTAGAAATATAGGAACTAGTGGTCTTAGTGGAGGAGCAAGTTTTTATATAAATAAATATGAATTAGAAAATATTCCAAACTATGAAAGCTTAGGAGATTCTAGTAGTATTGGATTATTTTTAGATTATCCACTTGTTTCAAGTAATTTCAATAATACAAATTTACATGGAGAGTATAAATTTAAAAAGGTAAAAAGTGATAATGGTATTACTAACTCTACACAATTAAGTGATAAAGAGTTACATCTTTTAGAATTATCATTGAGTGAACAAAGAATTTTAAATACAACTTTTCCTTCAAACTTATATATGTCAACATCATTAACGGCTGGAAACTTAAGACTTGTTAGTGACTTAGCAAAAGCAAATGACCAATTTTTAGACTCAGAAGGTTTTTTCTCAAAACTTAATGCAGATATAAATTATAACATTGCTTTTTCAGATAAATACTCACTTTTAGCAACATTAAAAGGTCAAAAAAGTTTAAATAAAAACTTAGACGCCTCAGAAGATTTTATTGCAACAGGAAGTAGCGGAGTTAGAGCTTATGAAGATTCTGAACTAAATGGAGATGATGGTTACTTTGCCTCTTTAGAGTTAAAATATAGATTACCTAAACTATATTCGATATTTCACGATGCTTCTATATTTGTAGAACATGCAAAAGTGTGGAAAAACAACAAAGTATTCAATGATGAAGAGAATACTAGAACACTAAATGCAGTAGGTCTTGGTTATAATATGAACTATTCAGACTTATATTTCAAAGCTAGTTTTGCACACGGGTTTGGAAGTGATAGTAGTCCTCTTAGTGAATCAGAGTTTTCTACAAGTAAAAACAAATTTTTAATGCAATTATATTATCCATTTTAATTCAACTGAGTACTCAAATATTTTAATAATTTGAGTTACTCATAATATTTTTTTAATGCTCTTATTATAATCCCATTTTTTGATATTCTCTCCTCTTTAGCTTCATCTTCAATTCGTTCATACATATCCATAGGTACTGTTACTGTAAATGATTTTGTTTCTATTGTTTTATTCTTTTTAATCTTTGCAACAACATTAGAGATAGAATCAATTAATTTATGAGTTTCAATTGGTTTATAAATAAAACTTGTGATATTTAAAGCTATAGTCTTACTAACCTTTTCTATATCATCAGATGCAGAAACTACCACTATAATTTGTTCAGGCTTGACTTTTCTTATCTCTTCACACATTTCAATACCATCCATCTCTGGCATAATCAAATCAGTGATTACCACATCAGGTTTTTTATCAAGATATAAAGCTAAACCATCTTTTCCATTTGTAGCACTATATATTGATTTGAAAATATTTTTAAAAAATGATTGCATAAGTTGATTATCTTCCTCCCTATCCTCTACAATCATTGCTGTTAGTTTTTTTGTCTCTTCTGCTAGTTTTATTAAATCTTCCATAATTCCTCTTTTATTTATCTTTATTTATTTTTAATTCTATATCAAACCTTGCACCATCTTTTATATTTAGTGCTTTTAATTTACCATTGAATTTCTCTTTTATTATAATCTGCGACATATAAAGCCCTAAACCAGTCCCTTGGTCTTTATGTTTTGTTGTAAAATATGGGTCAAATATTTTATCTATTATTTCCTCTTTTATTCCCCCTGCATTGTCTTCAATTGAGATTAGAATTATATCTTCTGAAGGTTTTGAAGTTTTTATATTAATAGATGCATTTGGTGTATTTCTTTTTTCAAATATCTCTTTTGCATTTGCTAATATATTTACAATAACCTGTGTTAGTTCATTTTTATAACCAAGCACTTTATCATCTATTTTTGTATCAACAACTAAATCTATTTTTGAACTATTTAGACTACTTCCCATGATTGAGATTGTTTCATCAAGTACATCTTTTATCATAAAAATCTCTTGTTTAGTATTTGTATTATAAAAGTCTCTAAAGGTTGTGATTGTTTTTGACATATATTGCAAAGAGTTTTCTATCTTTTCCATTGAGTTTTCAAAATCATCTTTATTTAGATTATTCATAGCAAATGATATTTTTAAATTTTGAATAACTAACGATATGGTATTTAATGGTTGCCTCCACTGGTGAGCAATATTTGATAACATCTCTCCCATTTGGGCAAGTCTACTTTGATGAAAAAGCATATTTGTTTTTTTCTGATGATTTTTAATCTCCTCATCCATTTTCATCTTTAACTCATCATACGCTTTTTCTTTCTCTTTATTGTGTAAAACTATAATCAAGCTATATAAAAATACTGCAATGACTATCAAAAATGGTACTGAAAGAACCAACTCAAAAAGTCTATCTTTATATAACTCAAATGAGTCACCTTTTTGTATTTGTGAAGGGTATGCTTCAATAAAACCTTTTTTTGTATCTGAAAAATTTATCTGCTTAGATACAAATTTTTTATTTGCCAAATCAATACTATTTTCAGACTGAGCTATTATGCTTCCATCTTGATCTCTTATTATAATTTTTAAAATATGTTTATTTGTTTCTATTATCTCATTTAGATTGTCAGTTAAAAAACTTTCCAAACTAAACTCTAATGAGGTTTTTACCATTGGGGCTAAAGTATCTATTGTATACTCTACTCTTTGCTTAGCATTTGAATCTAAGGTATCTTCTATCATCTTAGAAGAAAGATAGATTATCACTGTACTAAAGATTATCAATATTAATATAAATATTGTGATGGATTTAAATATAGAGTTTATCTTCAAAATTTATCCTTTTAAGTATTTATTATAACGTAATCTAACGAAATTTAACAAAAGTTAGATAAATTTCGTTATATTTTAAGCTTTATATAAGTTTTATTCATGTTATAATTACATCAATAACGAAATATAACGAAATATAACGATTAGAAACAATCAAATATCTATTTCTAATTGTAGAAAGGAGAATATAGGTAAAATAATTATTTAAAAAATTTTATGTAAGTTATACAGACTTATTTTGTATAAAGATGGTAAGGATTAAAAGTGTTTAGAAATTTAAGTATTGTTTTTTTGTTATTGTTATTTGGTGGTTGTGCTTCAAAGATGGATAATGTAAATAAAAATTTATCTATTGAAAAAGAAGTTATAACACAAGATAAAAAAATAGAAACAATAAAAAATGAAGAAGTAGAAGATAAAAAAGAGATAGTTGAAGATTTACCAAAAACTGATGAGACTAAAAAGAAACCAGAAAAGCTATTCTCTTTTGATGGTGAATGGATAGGTAATAAAACTTCAAGATTTTTACAGAGAAAACTATATTTAAAACAAGAAACAGATTTATATGCGAAAGGTTATCTAGAACTTACCTACTTAACTACAAGTGGAAAAGTTATAGAAAAAGAGAGCTTTGATATGCAAATTTATATCAAGTTTTTTGAACCAATAGCAATAATAAAAGATGAAAAAAATGAGAAACAAGAAGAGGTAACTATCTTAAGAGATAGTAAAAATGAATTTAGAATTATACCTAAAAAAGAGAACAGTATCTTTTTTGAAAACAGTTCAATGATGTTTAAAAAAGTGCTTGAGGAAGAGCATGAAAAAATAGAAAAAGAGGATGAAACTAAACAGCCAGAAGAAATAAAAAAGATTGAAAAAAAATTGGTCTGGCAAGATGACAAATCTACTTTGATTTTGAAAGCAAACTTCGAAAAGGCCAATCATTATTGTGAAGTATTAAAAAAAGACAATCAAAACAATTGGAGATTGCCAACAAAAGATGAAACAATAAAACTATCAAATAGTTTGAACAACGATAGCCAAGAGTGTTATTGGACAAGTAGCAAAAGTATTGATGATAGTGAAAAAGCATGGTGTTTCAAATATAAAGATGGCAAATCAGAATTAAAAATAAAAAAAGAAAAACTACACATAAGATGTGTTAGAGAGGAAATACAATGAAAAAGTTACTAATAGGAGCACTAATCTCAACAGTTGTTTCCACAACAATTTATGCAAAAGAGTGTCCAACTACAAATGAAAGAATTGGATTTGGTGTAATGGGAGTTCTACAAGGAACAATCCTAGGTGGACCAGTAGGAGCCTTTTGGGCCTTGGCAACAATAGCTTATGCTGATGGATATGACAAAGAGTGTACTGAAAAAAAATCTTTAGAGATTAAAGAAACTCCTGAAACAAAACCAGCAAAAGAAGAAAAGATAGTAAAAAAAGAGGAGATAGTTGAAAACAATGAAAATATTGATGAAAAACTAAACTCAATAAAAGCAGAAGATGAATCAGTAAATCAAATTGCTAATGTAGAATCGATTCAAAGCTTCGTAAATTTTGATTATGATAGTTTCAAAGTGAAAAAAGTAAATAAAGAGGTTTCATATCAGAAGTTAGAAAAAGCTCAAAGAATTCTAATCGAAGGGCATACAGATACAAAAGGGACAAATGAATATAACTTTGCCTTAGGATTAAAAAGAGCTAATTCTGTAAGAGATTTGTTAGTTGAACATAATATAACAAAATCAAAACTAGAAGTTGTATCTTTTGGTGAAACATCTCCAATATCAACAAAAGACTCAGAAAATAGGAGAGTAGATTTGAAAATCACTTATAAATAAAAGTGGTTTTCACTACCTCGCTGGCTAAAAATTAGTTTCTACTAATTTTTTAATCTTTAAACTTTTTCTTTCAATAAAAATTTTAAATCAACCTCAATAGTTGAGGATATCTTATTGTCTGAAAAGTTTTATAAAAAGGATAATTTATGAAAATAAATTTAGACAATATTAGAATCTCTAAAAAAGATATTCAGTTAAAAAAAAGCTCTGTTTTTAAACTCTCTTTACTATTAGTTGCTATTGTATTGATTTTCAATATATTTAATATAAAAGCATATGCAACAATATTATCAGATGAACAATATGCAGCCATAAAAAGTGGAGAAGTTTTTTACAAAACAAAAGATGGTATAGCAAAAAAAGCTATTGGTTTAAATACAAAAGTTTCTATGCAAATAACAGGAATTGTAAACCGAGTAAGAGTTGAGCAAACATTTAAAAACCCTGATGATTATTGGACAGAGGGTATTTACCTTTTCCCATTACCTGATGATGCAGCAGTTGATCATATGGATATGAAAATTGGCGATACAATTATTACAGGTGAAATAAAAAAGAAAGAAGAAGCTAAAAAAGTATATGAAACTGCAAAAGCTGAAGGTAAAAAAACAACTTTGATAGAGCAACAAAGACCAAATCTATTTACGGCAAATGTTGCAAATATACCTCCAAAAGGTAAAATCACTGTAATAATAGAGTATCAACAAAAAGTACAACTTGATAGCAATAACTTCTCGGTAACATTTCCAATGGTTGCAGCACAAAGATACCTTCCCCTTGATGAAAACAATAACTTACAAAATAAATCTGATATAAATTTGATTCAAACAGTTGAAGATAAAAACAATCCCATTGATAGACCAGTTGATTTTAGTATCAATCTAAAAGCAGGTTTTGAGATTGATAAAATAGAAAGTGCATATCATGAAATAGATATAGATAAAAAAGATGATAACTATTTTATAAAACTTCTAAAAACTACTCAAGCAAATAAAGAGTTTAGTCTATCTTGGCAAGCTAAAAAAACTCAAGAAGTACAAATGAAACTTTATACACAAAAAGCAGCAAATAGAGAGTTTGGTTTACTAATGGTTACTCCAGAAAATGATATTTACAAATATAAAGAGGATTATAAACCTAAAAGAGAGTTAATATTTGTAATAGATAGTTCAGGTTCAATGAGTGGCACATCAATAATCCAAGCAAAAAAAGCTTTAGGTTTAGCTATTAATAGATTAGGTGATAATGACAGATTTAATATCATTGATTATGACAATAACTTCCAATACCTTTTTCCTACAGCAAAAAATGTAACTAAATCTACACTACAAGAAGCTGGACGTTTTATATCAAATATCAAAGCTGACGGTGGAACGCAAGCCTTAAAGCCAATAAAGTTTGCACTAAATTCAAAAAATGAAAACTCAAAAGAGTATCTAAGACAAATTATCTTTATCACTGATGGACTAATCTCAAATGAAGAGGCTATATTTAAAGAGGTTAAAAACGACAATGGAGATTCGAAACTTTTTACAGTCTCAATAGGTTCTGCTCCAAATACATTTTTTATGAAAAAAGTAGCTACTTTTGGGAAAGGTACATTTACCCATATTGGTAAAGAGAGTGAAGTATCTGAAAAAATGGATATTTTATTTAAAAAAATAGAGAATCCATCTCTAACAAATATCAAAATTGATGGTATAGACTTAAATGTTAGTGATTTATATTTTGGAGAAAGTGTATTTTATAGTTTTGAAGCAAAATCTATACCAGAAACTATAAAGATAAGTGCCCAAACAGCAAATGGAAAATATGAAAAAACAATAAAAAGTGATATCCAAGAGAAAAATAGTGGATTAGATATATTATGGGCAAGAAACTCAATAGAAGAGTTAACAAACCTATACTATACAACATATGACACAAATAAAAAAGAGCAATTAAAAGAGCTTATTACAAATATAGGTTTAACTCATCATATAGTGACAAACTTTACCTCACTTGTTGCAGTAGATAAAACGCCTGTAAGAGAAAAAGAAAAGATTTTAAAAACAAAAAATGTTGAAACGAAAATTCCAGATGGTTGGAAACTATATGATGCACAAGTACCACAAACGGCAACAAATTCAATGTTATATCTAACAATAGGTTTGATTTTTATATTAATCTCTTTAATATATCTAAAAATTATAGGATTAAAAAATGAAAAAATCATCTAAATATTTTATAACTTTGATGTTAACAATAGGTTTTATCTTTTTTGGTAAAGGGATATATATCCAAGCAAAAGCTATCTTAGCTCAATATCTAATTGAATCTTCATGGAAAGAAACATTAGAAACAAAACAATACCAAAAACCTTGGTCTTGGGCTGATACAACTATTGTTTTAAAAATGGAAATTCCTAAACTACAAAAGGATTTATATGTACTTGAAGGGGATTCAGGTTCCTCTTTGGCATTTGCTCCAGGTCACTCTCAAATGAGTAAATTACCTGGAGAGAATGGAACAATTCTAATAAGTGCTCATAGAGATACCCATTTTGAACCTTTACAATATTTAAATTTGGAAGATAAAATTGTTTTATATGATAAGAATAATACTAAATATTTTTATCGAATCATTAACAAAAAAATAATAGATGTAAATCATGATACTATCCCAATAAAAATGGGAAAAGAGGAGTTGATATTAGTTACTTGTTGGCCATTTGATGCAATCATTGCAGGAGGAACAAAAAGATATTTAATTATTGGAGAAAAAATAGAATCTATATAATTTGTTGAGAAAATATAGGTTCATTACTTGATAATAATTAACATAATTCAATATTTTTGATAAAATGAGACATGAGAAAAAATTTTTTAATTGTATTACTTTTTTTTATAAGTTTTTTAAATGCCGATATTGTTTCAACAAAAGTTTTATATACCTATGAAAATAATAAGTTTTTAAATATAGATAATGTTATCAATAAGCCTGAATTATTCAAAGAATTTCAACTTAAAAAACCTTTATCTTTTGGTTATGATGCAAAACACAATATATTTGTAAAATTGATTTTAAAAAACAATTCAGATACCACTTTACATAGAGTTTTTGTATCAAAAAATCCTTTAGTATCAAAAGTGGTATATTATGATAATACTGCCCAAAAGCTAGATACACAAGATTTTCTACAAAAATCAGAAAATAAAAGTATCTACTCATCATTTGCTATTTCATTAAATCCATATGAAGAAAAGATTTATTATATTAGCTTTGAGTCTCCACTTACAACCTTGATTATAAATTTAGATATTATGGATAAAAAATATTATGAAAACTGGTATTTTAAAAACATCTTATATATAGCCCTATTTTTTGGGGGAATGTTGGCTCTTTGTATATACAATTTATTTGTCTATTTTGCTACAAAAGATAAGGCATATCTATTTTATACTCTATGTATATTAGCAACTACTTTTCACCATAGTGCTTATACTGGTATCTTATTTTTATTTGCAAATATAGAATATACCACTCTTACCTTTAAATACTCTGCGATAATTGTAAGTTTACCAATGTATTTTTTAGGAGTTTTTAGTAAATATTATCTTGAAACAAAGAATTTTGCTAAAATTAATACAACAATCAATATTTTTCTAATAGTAATCCCTTTATCTTGGGTATTTTTTATTATCTTTCCAGATTATTCAAAATTTAGAAATCTTCTATCTTTTATCTTTTTATTCTACTTATTATCAATAGCAATATATTTAGCATATAAAAAGGTACAACAAAGTTATTATGTAATTGCAGGATGGTTTTTATTTTTCTTATCTGGAATATTTATGATGTTATCTAGTTCTGGGGCATATAATATATTTATCCATTATCCTCATATTGTTGAGTTTCTTTTATTTACAGAAGCAATCTTATTTTCAATAGCTCTTTCAAATAGAATAAGAAGTTTGCAAAATCAAGTTATTACTTTAAAAAACAAAAGGGAACAAGAACTAAAAACAGAAGTTGAAGAAAAAACAAAAAAATTATCTAAATCACTTAAAGAGAAACAACTTTTATTAAAAGAGCTTAACCATAGAGTAAAAAACAATATGCAAATGATTTTATCTTTGATTAGACTACAATCAAAAGAGAGTAACACTAAAGAATTGACAACAGCATTGCTAACTATTGAAGGAAGAATTTCTGCTTTAGGACATTTACATGAGTTACTTTATAGACAAGATAATGTTTTATCAATTAAAGCTGAAGATTATTTTGAACTTTTAATAGATGACTTAGTACGAAGTTATGATACAACTAGTCAAAATATTACTTTCAATTTTAATCTAAAAGGTTCATTATTTGCAAGTCATGCCATATATTGTGGTTTGATTATCAATGAGCTTATTACAAATTCATTAAAATATGCTTTTGATAACAAAGAGGGTGAGATAACTATCTTTTTTGAAGAACAAAAAGAAAACTTTGTATTAAAATACTCAGATAATGGGATAGGATATGAGCCTATAGAAAAAAGTGAAAGTTTAGGAATGTTAATAGTTACTACCCTTGCTCAAGTTCAACTAGAAGGTGATTTAAAAATAGATAGTACAAATGGTACAAATATCACTCTAGTATGGAATAAAGACCTTAAGAATGAGTAAGCATAAAGTCTTAGTTATAGAAGATGAACTAATCATTGCCATTGAGATAAAAAATATAATTGAAAGTTTTGGATTTGAGGTAATAGGAATTGCAAAAGATTACTCAAAAAGTCTTGAATTAGCAAGAAAAAATTTTCCTGATATTATTGTTGCTGATATCAATTTAAAAAAAAGTAGAAGTGGTATTGAGTCTTCATCAGAAATTTGTAGAATCAAAAAAGTACCTATTATATATCTTACAGCGTATTCAGATGAAAAAACCATAAAAGAAGCTGCACTAACAAACCCCACAAGTTATATTTTAAAACCTTTTCGTGAAGAGGATATTGAAGTTGCATTAAAACTTGCTGTTTGCAAAATGGATACAACAAGTATAACGTTATATGTAGAAAATTTGATTAGAGATAATCCAAACTTTAAAAAACTAGGTTTAGGATATATCTATGATGTTGAAAATAGCAATCTATACTATAAAAATATTCCTGTAAGACTTGGGAAAAAAGAAAGAATGCTTTTAGAAATGCTCATCTGTGCCAATGGCAATGTTGTACCATTTAGTACGATAGAAACAGTTATTTGGAATGATGAAATAGTTTCAGAAAATATTGTAAGAGTTCTATTATATAGGTTAAGAACCAAATTAGAACACAAACTTATCGAAACTATTCCATCTTTTGGGTGTAGACTAGTAGTTACAAATTAATTTTTTAAAAATGCTTTTAAAAACAGTCTTGTTGGTTTTGAAGGATCACAAGACATCAAAATAAAATCTTCTGATAATCCTCCATAATTTTCAACATCTTGTAACACCTCAACAGCTCCAATATTTTTAAATATTCTTAAATGATCCCTTCTAATCAAAGAAACTGTCATATCCATTTCGTTTTTGTTAAATACATAATATAAACCTCTCATGAGATATTTATATTCCAAATTCAAAGCTGTTCCATCATGTTTTACAATATTTTTTGATATCTCCCCTATTTTGCCAAATCTTTTTCGATAAGGATCGTATGAAACTCTTTTATCAGAAGGCAATTTTTTTTCTGAGTCAAAAACCAATCTACAAGTTCCTGTAACCTCACCATTTTTTTTGACATATAAAATTGCACTATTTAAATCATAATCATCAAAACTCATCCCATCTATTGGATCAGGAAATTCTCTACTATAACCAACTTGTTTATAAACTTCACTTCTTAATTGAAAAATCTTAAGAAGATCATCTTTGTTTGTGGCAAGGGCAACATCACTTTCATCTAACTCAAAATTTAACCTTTTGTTAAATTCAACTATACGACTAAGAAAACTCTCAAATTCATTTCTAGACATCTGCTCTCCTTTTTTATAAAGTGAACAAATGTTAATGAAAAAATGTAACGGCTAGAGTAAGGAAATTTTTTATAAAAAGCCCATTTTAAGGGATAAATATATATTAATATTATTTTAAGAGTTTTATATAACTAATATAAACAAACATAAAAAGAGTACAAAAAAACAAGATTTATATGTATTATAAAAAAAAAGGAGAAGTTATGGAAAAATATTTGGAAGATTCATATTTGTTTATGACAATCACTATACTTTATAGTATAGAAGCATTTATTGGTTATATGTTTTTAATAAAGATATGAAATGTACAGATTATAAAAAAGTAGAAAATATAATAAATATTTTAGGAAACCAGTACTTTTATATTTTCTACTAAATCTCTCATCTCATATGGTTTTTTTACAGTTTTAAGATATTTTATTGGTTGCAACTTCTCTTCATACTCGTCAGTAAAAGCAGAAGCAACTATTATAGGTATTTGACTATTTATACCTCTAATATCATTTATTAGCTCTAATCCTGTCTTTTCTAACATAAGAATATCAGTAATAACTAAATCAAATCTATCTTGACAAAACTTATCAAAACCATCTCGACCATTTTCAGCAGTAGTCACATCAAAAAAATATTTTAAACAAGAAGCCACCCTCTCCCTTAATATATGTTCATCCTCAACATATAACACTTTTATTTTTCTATTTGTATCTAGTTTCATAATAAATCCTTTAATAGATTCTATATACTAATTATATTTATAGAGGGTATTAAAAAAGTATCATTTTGAGACAAATTCGAGACAATATTGAAATAAAGCTTAACGAAAAAACTTTTAATACAAAATCTACATTATCAACTATGAAGGATATAAAATACTATATATAAAGTATTTATCTTCAATAATAATACTTGCACTACTATTAATACTATTTTTATAGTATTTATATTGACAAATTATAAAATTATTTATATAATACTTGATAATTAGTATTTAAAGGTATCGACATGGCAAAAAAAGTTATACCAACACCATTTCCATCTCAATCAGGTGAAATCACTTTTGAATTTTTGGGAGAATATATTAAAGCAAAAAGAACGCAGTCAGGATTAACAATGCATCAAGCAGCAATGTTGTGTAATGTCCCTGTTGATGTTTTTACTAAACTTGAAAAAGGTAGAGGCTCTGTAACTTTAGAAAGTTTTTTGAAAATTGTAAATGGTTTAGGTCTTGATATAAAATTTGGTAATGAATCATGAAACATACGATAAATATATTCTGTAATGACACTTTTGTAGGTTACCTAGATGTAAACCTAGAAGAAAACGAATCAAAATTAATATATGATGAACAATGGATTAAAAATGGTTTTGAACTTTCTCCTCATATTAAATTCAATAATCAAAACAACTCAAATATTGTAAAAAGATTTATTTCAAACTTACTTCCTGAAGGAGAAGGTTTAGAGTTTATTAGTAGATTCTTTCAAATCTCAAAAGCAAATAAATTTGCCTTGATAGAAGCTATAGGTATTGAGAGTGCAGGTGCATTAACTTTTACCAATAAAGAAGAGATATCCACATCTTTTAGAGAAATTTCAAAGGAAGAATTAACAAATAGAATAAAAGAAAGAAAAACAAAAAATATCACAATTTGGGATGAAAAACCTAGATTATCTGTTGCAGGGGTACAAGATAAGCTACCAATTATAATATTAAATGAAAAATATGGAATAGGTGAAGGTAAAATGGCATCAACCCATATTCTAAAGTTTGATAAAACAGATAACCAGCACTTAGTAATAAATGAGCACTTTTGTATGAAGCTAGCAAAGTTATCTGGATTAAAAGTTGCTAATACAGAGATTGAAACTTTCGATAAACAAAAGGTTTTAGTAGTAGAAAGATTTGATCGAAAGATAACAAATAAGAAAGATTCTATTCAAATAGAAAAAAAGCATATTATAGATGGATGTCAAATACTTGATATGGATGTAATCATGAAATATCAAAAGCCATATGGAGGAGTAAATCAAGCTGAAATTGGAGCTTCATTTGAGCTTTTATACAAAAGTATAGATTTTTGTAAGACAAAAGCATTAGCAAAACTTGAAATTCTAAAATGGTCACTTTTTAATTTACTTATCAATAATTATGATGCTCATGCAAAAAATATCTCTTTTTATGTAAATAAAAACGGTATCGAAGTGGCTCCCTTTTATGACTTAGTAAATATTTCAGTGTATCCAGAGATTCAAAATGAATTTGCCTTTGCCTATGGAGATGAATATAAACAAAAAAATATAAAAGCTTATGACTTAGTTGTATTTTGCAAAAATATAGGTCTTAATCCAAGACTATTTAAGCAGGAGTTTGAAACTATTCTAAAAAATATTGGAAATAATATTGAAAAACTCCAATTGCTTTTCAATAAATCTTTAAATGAAGAAGAAAAAAACTTTTTACAAATATTAGTTTCTGATATAAAAACAAATATATTAAAGTTCAAAACCATATCAAATGAGTTTTTAAATTCATATGAAGAATATAAAGATTATATTTAATCATTTAAAGGAAATCTACAATATCCTACATTCTAGTGGAATTAATTTTAGTGTGCCAACTTTTGCAGTATCATAATTAGCCCATTTTAGAGGATAAAATTTTTTTCTTAAATTCAACTACTTTTTCTAATAGCTTTAAATCCTTTAATGATTTATCTTTGACATCTAAGTAGCCATTAAAGAAATAAAAAAAGCCCGATATAAAAACTCTACAAGAACTTATATATCGAGTTTTGAATGGCACGCCTGGTAGGATTTTATTTGAAATAATCTAATTAACGCAAGATACCATTAAATAAGAACTATATAAAATCATATAGTTTATAAATTTAGTTTTAATGGTATTCAATGGCACTAAATTGGCACTATATACTATTAATTTATTCAAGACTATTTTTCCAAAGTTTTTTTACTAAATATTTCTTTAATCTACCTGTTTTATTATTTATTGGTTGAACATCCATTGTTACTTTTATTGAATTAGAACCATTTAGTTTACCTCTTAAACTATTAAGTAAATTTACAAAGCTTTCATCGACTTTCACACTTTTATCTAATTTAAAAGGGATAGGTCTATCTATCCCACTTACTTCTATTCTTCCAGAAAATGAACTTGCACTTATACCTGAAACTATTCCTGTAATTGTAAATTCATTTTCAGATAATATTTCTTCCTCTATATAATCATATGTATCTATTGTTAAAGTTGTACTTAAAGCCCAAATCCTGACATAAACATA
>NPID01001218.1_pt3 | contig 46729 bp, 29 predicted proteins | sample 8637491 | NCBI WGS metagenome assembly NPID01 (sample SAMN07420843, study PRJNA396082) | bioreactor metagenome | isolation source: sample BA6 brine-fed electro-methanogenic bioreactor BA | place: Japan: Kochi | collected 2016-06-14 | reverse complement strand
TCGACAAGCTCAGGGACCGTTGCGACGGCGCGGGTCGTTTATCTCAAATAACAGCTGAATTAATACGGGATGGCGTTTTCAAACTCAGAGGTTCCGGATGCCCTTCCTGATTTCTGTTGCATCTATTGTAGCTATTTCGAGACCGGTTTTCTCCCCAATAATTTTCTCCGTAGCGAACTCGGGTTCCCTTTTATCCTTGATTTTTCCGCCGATGAAGACTATCTATTATCTCTTAGGCGGAAATAATCCGCCATCGACAAAAAAGACAGGACGATGATGAGAGTTTTTGTTACAGGCGGTGCGGGCTATATCGGAAGCCATTGCGCGGCGCGGCTGATCGAGGCCGGACATTCGGTGGTTGTTTTCGATAATCTATCCACAGGCAGACGCGAGCTGGTGCGTGAATCGGCCGATTTCATTCGTGGCGACCTCACATCGCCGGAAGAAATCGAAGGTGCCCTCGAAAACACCCGACCGGATATCGTAATGCACTTCGCCGCGAAATGCATTATTCCGGAATCCCTCGCAAAACCCATCTATTACTGGGAGCAGAACGTTACCGGAACGATTAACCTCCTTCGAGCGATGGAAAAAACCGGCACGGACAAGATAATATTCTCTTCCACGGTGGCGGTTTACGGCGACCCGGCGGATATTCCCATCACCGAAAAAACTCCGGTCGCGCCCATATCCCCTTACGGCACAACGAAACAGGCCGCGGAAAACGCCATAATCGATTCGGCACTTACGGGCAAAATCAAATACATGATCCTCAGATATTTCAATGTCGGCGGATCCGGCTACGATATCCAATGCCGCGCGGAAAACGAGACTCGTCTGATTCCCCTCGCCCTTAAAGCCGCCGATGGCGAAATTCCCGTTCTGCAGGTATTCGGCGGGGACTACCCGACCCGTGACGGCAGTTGTGTGCGCGATTTTATCCACGTCCTCGACATCGCCGACGCCCACATGGCCGCCATGGATTACCTCGACCGCGCCGATTCCAGCGAAATCGTGAATCTGGGCACCAACGAGGGTTTCACAGTTCTCGAAATCGCCAATATGACCCGCGAGATTACTCAAACGAACTTCCCGATAGAAATAGTCGATAGACGCGAGGGGGACACGCCTGTGGTCATAGCCTCCCGCGATAAAGCCGAGGCCCTTCTCAAATGGCGTCCCCGAAGAGACCTGCGCGAGATAATCGCAAGTAGCAGACAAGAGGACTGAGAAATGGATATTCGCGAATTCAGCATGAACAAGGTTGGTTTCGCACTGACTCTGCTCGGCATGTTTTTCGCCCTATATCCAATTATTCAGGACATCGGCGACGCTGGGTTCTTGTTCTTCAACACTTTCTTGTCGATACGGCTGTTTTACTATTTGACTCTCTCCCTCATCGGCACGGGAATATATTTCTACGGTTTAGATTTCATTAGTCCCAATTCCTTCCGTTTCGCGAGAAAAGTTGGCGATATATTCTTTGCAACCGGTTTCCTGGCTCCGGATATTCTTTTTATCCTATGGCTAAGCACCCGCGCCATCGCCCTCCTGAAATTCCTCGAAACCCGTTCGCCGGTTCTTTATTTGGTGTTTTACATCTTCGGCGCAATAATCGATCTTGCCGCGATAGTCCTACTGGTAAGATTCATCGCACGCAGACTACATCGCAAAGACATTCGCGACTGAGATAAGGGGATTTCGTCAAATGAGGAAACCCTCGATAAAGCATGGGCTATAAGATTTGTTTTGTGGGATTTGAGGAACTTTTTTTGAAGCGCTTTTGGAAAAGGGGATTTTCGAGGGAAAGGCATGAAAATAGGGGTTTGAGTAGCCATGTGCCGATTTTGAGTTCACCTTCTTTAATTTTGAGTTACCACTTGCCAATTTTGAGTTCACCTTCTTCGATTTTGAGTTGTCCCTCGTCCATTTTAAGTTGTCCTTTTTCGTAAGCATAACGATAATCTGCGAATACCGTAAACTATTATTTACGGGAATCGAAAATAGGGATGGTGATTTTGGCTATCAGTCATCATCCCGTTTTCATTTACAAAAAAATCCTTTTTATTGACTTGACCGCGCGGTCATATTTCCCTATATTCAATCGAAATTGATTAACCGTAACCATGGAGGTTCCATGAGAGACAGAATTACCGAGGCACTGAAGGGTGCCGAAGGGTATGTCGAAATTCGAGTGCAGGACAAAGAGTCATCTGCGCTCACCTACCGGCACGGCGAGGCGGACAAAGTATCCGTTTCTACCGATGTCGGCGGGTGTGTCCGTGCGCTGGTTCCCGGCGGCGGATGGGGTTTCGCCACCTTCAATTCCCTCGAAGGCCTTAAAGACAGAGTTCGAGAGGCTATAGCCAGCAGTAAGGCTATCGAGCCGGAAGAGGAAATCAAACTCGCGCCGGTGGATCCGGTCGAGATGATTATTCGTGCGGAAATCGACGACGATCCCCGCGAACATTCCCTCGAAGAAAAAGTAAAGTTAGTAACCGATTACGATTCAATAGTCCGCTCCCACGATCCGCGAATCATCGACGACAACATCATTTACCTGGACGGATTTTCCACCACCCATTTCGCCAATACCGAGGGGACATATTTCCTTCGCGAGAGAATGGATGTTCTTCTGGTGGTTTACGCCATCGGCAAGGACGGCGACAATGTTCAGTCCGCCCATGAATCCTGGTCGAGCAGGCATGGTTTCGGCGTTGTTCTGAATAAGGACAAGGCTGTCGGCAAAGTCGCCAGACTCGCCACCGACCTCCTCGAAGCGGATCAGGTCAAGGCCGGCAAATATACTGTAATCCTCGATCCTATGCTGTCGGGGGTTTTTGTCCACGAGGCTTTCGGGCATCTTTCCGAATCGGATCACATCGTGGATAATCCTCAGGCGCGCGAAATGATGAAACTCGGAAGGCGTTTCGGGCCGGATGAACTCAACATCTACGAAGACGGCACAATCAAACCCGACCTTCGCGGCACGATTATGATAGACGACGAGGGCGTCCCGGCGCGGAAGAATTATCTTGTCAAAGACGGCATCCTCGTGGGCAGACTTCACAACCGCGAAACCGCCGCCAAGATGAACGAGCCTCTCACCGGCAACTGCAGAGCCATGGACTATTCCAACCTGCCTATTATCCGCATGACGAACACCGCCATCGCACCGGGCAAAGTCTCCTTCGAGGAGATGATAGCCGACATCGACGAGGGAATCTACTGCGTCGATGCCTACGGCGGCCAGACGATGATGGAAAACTTCAGCTTCAGTTCCGGATATGCATACATGATTCGCAACGGCAAGGTCGAGGAAATGGTTCGCGACGCTGTGCTTCAGGGCAATCTGTTCCATACTCTGATGAACATCGAGGCCATCGGCGACGATTTCCGCTGGTCGAAAGGCGGCGGCAACTGCGGCAAAGGCGGTCAGTCAGCGCCGGTGGGAATGGGAAGCCCCCATCTCAAAATCAAAGACGTTCTGATTGGAGGGAAATAATCATGCAGGATATTCTCAAAAAAGTCAAAGGCAGAGTAGATTCCGCCGAGGTCTTCTACATGAAGTCCCATCGGACGGAAGTCGGTTACGAGGGCTGGAAGCTCAAAAAATCCAGCGTCGTTCAGAAGGAGGGTTTTTCCCTACGCGTCGTTAAAGACGGCAGAGTAGGCTTCTCCGCGACCACCGACATGAACGCCATCGACGACATGATAGACAATGCCGTCGCAACGGCCAAATACGGCGAGATAGTCGATCTCAAATTCCCCGGCCAGGGGCAATTCGCCGACATTAACCTCTTCGACGACAAACTCGACGCCCTCACGATTCCCGACATCATCGAGTTCGGCAAGATTTTCATCGACAAAAGCGAGCCTTTCCGGGGTATCGCCGATTTGAATTTCGACTCCACCCGCTCGATTCTCGAAGTCAAGCTCGCGAACAGCTCAGGCTTTGATTCCGGTTACCGCAAGACATATCTCAGCTGGAGCGGATCCTTGCACCGCGTCAAGGAAAACGACGTCTTCCTGCTTTGGGACGGCTCAGCTCGCACATCCCTTCCAGATATGGAAGCGGAAATTCTGAAGATGACCGAGCCTTTCGAGGAGAAAATGCGTCTCGCGGATAATCTGGTCGATATTTCCACCGGCAAGATGCCCGTAGTTTTCAGCCCGCGGGGGACATTGGTAGTCCTCCTGCCCCTCAACGCCGCCATCAACGGCCGTTCGGTTTACACCGGAAGCTCCCCGCTGGTCGGCAAAGAGGGACAGAAACTGTTCGACGAGCATCTGACCGTGGTCGATGACGGCACTCTTCCCGGCGGCATCGGAAGCGCGCCCTTCGACGACGAGGGCACTCCGAAACGCAGAATCCCTATCGTCGAAAAGGGAGTCTTCAAGAACTTCCTCTTCGATAATGTTACCGCGGCCAAATCCGGACGCGAGTCCAACGGCTGTGCGGACAGGGGGATTTTCTCCGCGCCGAGTCCCGGCACATCGAACCTGGCTGTCGAAAAGGGCAAGGTCAGCAAAGAGGAGATTATATCGAGCATCGACAACGGCATCCTCGTGGACGGCGTTCTCGGAATGGGGCAGGGGAACATCATCTCCGGCACATTCTCGAACCCCTTCGGCGCAGTGTTCAAGATTGAAAACGGCGAACTCGTCGGCAGAGTCAAAGACGGCACCATCGCGGGGAATATCTACAATGACCTTCGCGAAATAGCCGCGGTTGGCGATAAGCAGGAGACCGTTTACGGCAGTTTCCACGCCCCCTACATCCGCGTGGATTCGTTGACTGTAACCGGGAAATAATTTAACGGTTGCCACTGCAAAACAGCTGTCACGGTTCTTGCTACTATTGGCCAAGTTTAATATAGCTCTGAAAAGGCAAGAACCGCGCCAGCTGAAGAACGGCCGTTGTCACGTCGTTTGCTACGTTTCTCTCTAACTTGAAACATTTCACTTCGATGCAAACGCCGCGCCAACGGCCTTTTCATAACTTTCACCTAATCGCCCATGAAAGAATCCCCCAAAGGCAGTATAGCCGCCGCAGTATCCTTCCTGATGTGGGGGATTCTGCCCATCTACTGGAAATCCCTCGGCGGAGTTCCGGCGCTGGAGATTCTTGCCCATCGCATAGTCTGGTCGCTCGTGGTCGTGGCAATCTACCTGACTCTTCGCGGCAGATGGCGCGAGGTCGCCCGTGGGCTGAAATTCCCCGCCGGCCTGCTCTATATCGCGACCGCGTTACTAATCGGCGGGAACTGGTTGCTCTATGTCTGGGCGGTTAATTCGGGGCACATCGTGGAATCGAGCCTTGGGTTCTTCATCAACCCGCTGGTGAATGTCCTGATGGGCGCGATTTTCCTTCGCGAAAAACTTTCCCGCACTCAGATTTTCTGCTTTGTGCTGGCCTTGGCGGGGGTTATCATCCTCGGTCTCGACTACGGCAGAGTCCCATGGATAGCCCTCGGGCTGGCGAGTTTGTTCGGCACCTACGGGCTTTTGCGCAAAATCTCCCCGGCAGGCTCATCGATAGGGCTGTTCTACGACATGGCGATTCTCAGCCCATTCTTCATCGCGTTCATCCTTCTCGTAGGAATAAAGGGGGAGGGGCATTTCGCGGCAGGGGATTTGTCGAGGACTCTCATGCTTGCCGGGGCCGGAGTCGTTACAGCCGTGCCGCTTTTGCTTTTCGCATACGGCGCGAGGCAGATAAAATACTCGACCCTGGGATTTTTGCAATACATCGCTCCAACAGGTCAGTTGCTGATAGGCGTTTTAGTCTATAAGGAGGCTTTCGGCGCGACCCACGCGGTCGCTTTCGGCCTGATATGGCTTGCCCTGGCGATATTTACCGCATCGAACATACGAAAATATCGACGGAAACGAACAGCGGAAGCTTTGATGAAGGGATAAACCTTGCCGGAATCCCATCGACAGGCTTATGCCTCTAAAGGGCCTTTTTCTTTCCCCTCGAAAGGTTCAGTATCACACCGACTGCACCATACAAAAATATGACCGGTGCGATTGCCAGCAAAAGCTGGTAAATTATCGGACCTCCCCAGCCATATCTCATCATGGCTTCATCCAGCCCCATGACCGCATGAAGGGTCACAATCAAAAGCCCGTAGATGGCCGAAAACAGCGGCGTTAAAATCCCGCCCGCGCCGGTTATCGTGAAATATTTCCGCAGTTTTTTGTCCCTCACCTTCCTCGTGAAAAAGATGAGGGCAACGCTGAATAGAAAAACCCCTAAACCAATGGACATTCTCAGCCATGAAGGTTGACTGAACAATCGTCCTGCCATATACGAACGCGAGTTAATCACGATGCTATTCGGCACATAGTCAGCTACGTAAATGAGAAAAAAAGCTATCAATACAAAGAAAACGATCCTTCCAGATGATGCCCCGCCGGGATTTTTCTCAATGGATGTTGTCTGGTCGCTCAATGTTTCCCTGCCTTTCGCGATGGTTTGGTTGTAAACAATATGTCGCCGACAATGAAAAAGTCCATGACTATTTAAAAAAGTTCAAAATATTCCTGTTGGAAATTCCCTCGCACAGTGGAATTCATGCCGGCAATCCGAACTTCGATCGAACTTCGGCAACCTCCACCGTGCGGCCATTTTCGCTGTTCTCGATGCCGGCCTCTATTGCCTGCCGAACATAGATTTCATACATCAAATCCTCCCAGGTTGCGTCTTCGGGAAGATTTTCGAGAAGCTGTCTCGCATTATCTTTGATATTTTTAGCCATGATGACCTTTCGTATTAAAGCCCGTTACGAAAGAAATATAACCAACAGAATCAGTTTGTCAACAACGATAGCTGACTACTCCTCATCCTCCGGTGGTTTGGGCTTCTTCTTCGTCCAGATGCCGGATTTGTGCACCATGCCGAGTGCCAGCAGGCGTTTGTCCTCCGCGCCCCACTGCGCAACCGCGCGGAGAAAGACGTTGCGCAAAATCTTCTCGCCCTTTTTCCTCAGGCGGCGACGCTCGGCGGTTTTCGCGCGGGACTCGGCACGCTCGCGGGAAATTGTCTCCATTGCCGGTCGAAGCTTGTCCAGCGCCGCCTGCAAACGCTCGAAAGGCGCGGCTGGCACCGCAAAATCCGGTTGTTCTACGGGAAGCGCGCCGTAGCCATCCAGGATGTTCTCCGCCATCGCGACAAACTCAGCGCGACGCTTTGGCACCTTCCTGTCCAGCTCGAACCGCTCCTCGATATAAATCGGCAACTCGCCCTCCTCCGTGGACGACAATCCGCGCAAAACCTTACGGCAAGCGTAGATCTCCTTCTGCACTTCGAGGCTATGTTCTTTGATTTCAACGTAAATGGTGGACAATTCTATCGACTCATCTTTATCTTCATTTCGCACAAGCTCAAACGCATCTATAAAACCCGTGATTTCGGCGACTTCATCGTCACTTATTCCTATACTATCCTTATAAATGACGATACCATTTTTTAATGAAGATAATCTTTCATGAAAAGTATCTTTATCATCTAATGTAAAAGCATTATTTTTAATCATAATATAGCTCCATTTTTAATTTCTAAACATTTAAATGACAAATTAACCAATTCTATTATTCTACATAATAATGATATTTTTAAAAATAGCAATAAAATAATAGAGAATAAATCTATTATGGTTAATTTGAAAAATATGAAGAATGAAGTAATTAATAAAATATAAAATAATAATATTAATACATGTGAAATAATATCTAAATTATAAGAAAAAAAAGTTAAAACAAAAATTAGAATATGTAAATTATGAATGATAAAAGCTTTGATTAAAAATAGTAAATAACCTGACGCCTTCGCGACCGACACGAAGAAGCCCATCGCAAGGGGATTTAGGGATTATTTGATGTGAACATGGAGTTTTCTTCTGTCATTTCGAGGGAAGCGAGAAATCCTTTTATCATTCTATGAGATTTCTCGTCGTTTCACTCCTCGAAATGACATGTTGAGGACATTATTTCAGATAAACGACGCGTTTGGTCGCCGTCTTCCCCGTAGGGTCGAGGGTGAGGGCACTTCCTCGAGTGCTACTTGTTTTCGATTTCCCCGAACATCTCCTCGAGCCGCGCAATTCGTTTTGCTCTGGCGACGTTCTTTACCGATTCATTGGGTTGGAAATGAGCGCCATATTCCAAAGCGGGAATAGGAGATTCAATGTATAATTGAGGTCCGGCCACTGCATATTTGAAACTATAATCATTGGAGTTCATGTAAATATGTAGGAAAATATCACAATTAATCCAAACGAGGATTATTATCAAAGTGAATGCCACGAAATACAGGGCGGAGAACTTCGCGGTCAACGCACTGAATTTTCGGAATCTGTCCGCTTTTCCCCTCGAAGAATGAAGCGCGGAGAGAATTATGCCAATCGCGAAACCGGAGAAAGAAAGGGCCGGGATCTTTATTATGAAACAGGCGAACGCCACAAGGCAGATTAGCATAACGGCAACGAAGGGCGACAGGTGCTCGCCGAATGAACGGCGTTTCGTTGCGATTCGATAAATTAGAATCCCAAAGCTCGCCACGAATATCGAAGCTATGACGACGAGATAAATCTCCCGAGCGAAGACATTAGCCATCGGTTCATTCAATCTTATTCCAATTAAGAAAATAATCGTCAAACCGAACCCCAATAGCACTGCTCTCAATGAAGGCCACCATTCCAAACCACTTTCTTCGACGGGAGCGCCTTTAATCAGCAATATCGCCATCGCGACAAAGAATAGAGCCAAGACAAAAATTGCGCTTACCTGAATTGCGGCGAAAATGCCGAGCGGGGGAAGAACACGCCTGATTTCCCGACTTAGATAGCCATAATAGAACATGGAGGATATGTTGTGTCGCCAATTCTTTGTTTCAGCCATAAACTGGCCGGCTAAACGGGCTTCCACCGGCATGTCGTTTAGAAGATAAAGGTCGCCTAGCATATCAAGGCAGATTGTGGTGATAACTGTGCTGTAAACAAACTGGCCCGACGACTTGCTCGGATCGTCGCGCATCATCAGACCAATGTTTGCCAGCTTCAGCAATGTATCTGCAACCGCCGAAACCCTTTCTTCATCCTCAAAGGGACCTATGTCCTCGACGAAAAGCTTGATGGCAGTTAACCCACCAAAATAATGAAAAGAGCGCACTCCACCTGCCATTAATAGCGACCTGTTTGTGAATGTATTGTTCCCAGAATCACTGAGTAATCTAAGGGAGGCGGAGACGGCATCGGAGTAATAGCTTCTGAATAATGTCTTGTCCATTGCCCCGATTATGCACTCGCGCCCTTTTTCGGTGAGGATGTTGTGAAAAAGACTCCGGTCTTCAACTAGACGTGCACGATAGGAGGCTAAAGAGGTGGACTCGGTTACTTCGGTAAGCGCGTAGGCTTTTGCGAGGTCGATAGCGGCATTCTCCGGGTCGAGTTTGCTTGCCCGTTCGAAAGCGGCGAGGGCGCTGTCGGAGTCATATAACGATATGCTTATCATACCCTTAAGAGGTCTATGCGAATATGTAAGCCCGAGCCAAAACGGGTAAATAGGGTTGGTAGGGTCGAGTTCTTCGGCTCTTCGGAAGTTTTCGATGCCGTTTCCCCGCATTGCACCTAAAGCGAACTGGTATTCGGGATTGTCTGGATGATTATCCACGAATTTGGCGATGTCATCGATGCTCGCAGTGGAAGTCAACATATCGATTAAATCTGTTCTAGGGCCTTCAAAGAGCAAATCCAGACGGTCCGCCCTATAGTTTGAGAATTCTAAGGAAGGAGGTAGCCATTTCGTCAGCTTCCACGCGCCGGTGATTCCTATCAACAACAAAGAGACTGCAACAATTAAAACCGGCATGAGAACGATCTTAGCTCTGTCGCTCATAACTCCTCCTTAATACGGAACCTCATTTCAGATACACCACCCTCTTCGTCGCCGTCTTGCCCGTATGGTCGAGGTCTCCTCGACCGCCCATCGAAGCCCGGACGAGATAGATGCCGGAGGGGAGGGATGGGGCGGGCGACCAGACTAACCCCCCTAAATCCCCCCTTAACAGGGGGGACTTCACGGACACTGAGCTTGTCGAAGTGTCTTTGGCTAACCTGCCAACTGTTGCTTCGACCCCTACGGGCACTTCGACAGGCTCAGTGACCGTCGCCACCCTCCGCCCATTAACATCATAAATCTCCACGCAGGCGGGCGTAAAACCCGCCCCTACGCCGTCGATGGCGATGGTTACCGAGGAATTGAATGGGTTCGGGTAAGCGGAAATGGCGAGTGTCGCCGGTTTTGCGGAGGGGGGATTTTCATTTATCGCTTGCCGAGTCGTATCAAACTCATAGAACTCAAATGCGACAAAGCTCGCACCGGTAATTCTGTAAAGATAACTCCCACATACTTCCATCCATCGAGGAGCACCCACTGCATATCCCACCAGAGAATCTGTGTCGGGGTAGCCCTGCATGTCCTTTATCCATGCACCGGCGTAGAGGTAGTCGTTTTCGTAGATCATGCAGTTCTTGTCCAGATACGTATTTGGCCCCAGTTGCCCGACATAAACAGGTGCTGTCGGGTCCGAGATGTTATAGACATCCGCAAGCACCATTTCTTCATAATTAGCCGCTACGAACATAAGGGTGTCATGGACAACTGAAGGACAAGAAAGATTTACATCATAAGAATCGCGAGTAATCATTGTAAGGAAGGTATCATAGACAGGCGAATAGAGATCGGTAATATTGGTTATCGCAATTCGATAGTTTACAGTGTATGGATATTCTAAGTCAGGATCCTGGAATGTAGTTGAATAAAGGAAACTATCTATGATTTCATACCAATAACCCAAAGCATGATCAATTGCTGTCGCGAAAGTATCGATGTTTGTTGGATCTGACAGATCGAAAATTGCCAAATCCCCCGGACTTTCTTTATCCATTGTAAGGTATAGACTATCTATTATTAGCGATGCTGTCCCATAATATGCGTATGAAAGGTGGGGAGATTTATACACTGAGACTATCGTAGGAGGGGAGGCATTGATATTCAAGGTTAATATATAGTTATGAACACCAACATAATATATAACTAATAGCAGTGAATCGTCTGCGATCCCTAAGGTTGCACCAAGTAGGCTATCCATTTCATAGAAATTCGTATCGATGGCGTCCGGGTCGGAGGCGTCGATCTCTATCAAGGTGTCGGTTCCCGGGTAACAAGTCCAGAGTGTCGTATCCGGGGCCATAGCTAATCCACCCAATTCAACGTCCCCGTGAAATTGAAAGATGCAGCGCATATTCAGGCTGTCGAGTGTTTGCCCCTGCTGGCCGTCGGCGAGGATGAGACCCGCGAACATCACAACTGCGAGCAAACAGATAGCTTTCATTTTCATAATGTCTCCTTTCAGCTACTTCAAATATACAACCCTCCGCGACATTTCGCAACCGCTTTGGTCGCTGAGCCTGCTGACAAGCCCCACGTGGTCGAAGCGCGCCCGGACGAGATAGATGCCGGAGGGGAGGGATGGCGCGGGCGACCAGACGATTTCGCATTTGGTGTCATTTCGAGCTTGTCGAGAAATCTCTTGTGGATAGGTAGGAGATTTCTCGTCGGGCTGAAAGCCCTCACTCGAAATGACATGTAATAAGCGTCCATTCACATCATAAATCTCCACGCAGGCGGGCGTAAAACCCGCCCCTACGCCCTCGACCGCGATGGTTACCGCCGAGTTGAACGGGTTCGGGTAGCTGTATATCGCAAAATCCCCCGGCAGAAGGGGTTCGTCGATGCCGTAGGTGCTGTCTATCTCGACTCGAACATCCAATGTGCATGCTGGATTGGCCGATGAGACATAAAGGGTGGTCTCCTCCGGCACAATCGTGAAACTGTCCTTGGCCATCAGGAAAAATACGCTCTCCTCGACCGCGAGCATACATACCAGAAAACCAGTCTCATCTGTCCAACCGGAGTTCGAGGGCACTTCTCCCGCCGGGCCGAAATTGACGAAAACCGATTCCACCGGCGCTCCGAGGCTGTCGGTGGCGCGGATAGCTACATGCATCTGGTAGTTGACGACGGGAGAATCCGGGTTCAGGTTGTAAATCGCCGTATTTGGTATTCGGCTCGATTCGTCGAAACCGAACCAACATGAATCGGGCAGATAATGATTGTAGAAATTCGCCGCGAAAAGTCCTCCCGGCAGACTATATAGGCAGGATAGAAAAATCGCCGTGTTAATCGACGCGAGATGGTCGAGCATGTCCTCGTTCCAGTCCGAAACATAGCTTCTCATAAATGCCGGATCCGGCCGGAAGCCCGTTTCGGTCATATTCCCCGCCTGATAAAAATCCTCGCTCCAATGGCTTGCCGGAACCAGCAGGATATCCGGGTTGTAGTAATCGAGATGGGGATAGACATCCCACAAATCCCGAGTCTCATTGTTGATTGCGATGAGATATGTGTAATCGCTTCCGTCGCGGGTGTATATTGTGTCGAGGCGAATGGTCGGGTCGATGGCGTAATCAGTTTTTGCGTTATGAGCCTTGCGTCGGACGCGCTGAATTAGCCCGTCGGGGCCGATAATCGGGATAGATTCGTAGCATCGCATATTCTCGTCGATTTCCCATAGGGTGCCGGGGATTATGGTCGTGCCGTATCTTTCGGCCAAATACTGCGCGCCCTCGATGGTAGATTTCACGCACCAGCTTCGGGTAAAGCCGTCGGACCTCGGCAGAATTACCCCGGCAGAGTCCTCGAAGATTATCCGCGCACGGTTTGTGTCCCCGCCCAGAACCTCCGCCGGCCCGAGGATAAGATCCACCGTGGTGTCGTGGACGAAAACGGCGTCGATGGCCTCCATCAGGCCGAGGGTGTAATCCGGGCCTTCGACGTTCAAAACTGCGACTTTGATATCCGCGGAAACTGTTACCGCGATAATTATCATCGAGAGGAAAATTAGCTTTTTCATGATATTCACCCTATTCCAGAATTGTTATGGTTGCGGTTTCTCCGCCGGAGCGAATTGTGTATTCCCCAGGAGGATTCGCGCCGTTCTCGCCGGCCTCCCACACGACGAAATCTCCCTCGGAGCGTAGAGTCGTAATCAAATCGCCCTCCGGCCCGAAAATTTCGATTGTCCCTGTTGTTCCATGAATGAACACCGGCCCGAAATTGGATATTCGCGGAAGGGGTGTGAGGCGGTCGTATGCCGGTTCGGGAGCTGGTTTTGCCCGTGCCCGCACGACCGGCAGTGTGTCGCTTATTCCTGGGATATTGCAGTCGATGAGCACCCAATCGGGTCGTTCGTCGATGTAGGCGAGGGGTTCGTATGCGATGGGATCGCGGTCGTCGCCGTAGTTGTCGATGCCCATAGCCGTCCACTCGGTTCCGTAAATGTCCGCGGAGATGAGGACGGCGTCGCTGGTTACCCAGCCATCGGTGTAAATGCTCCATACTCCCGAAAGGGAAACCGGTTCGGGGTTCCATATCCATTTTTGGGTGCGGTGGGTCCATTCGGGGTAGCCCGCGGTTGACCATGTGCCGTGGGGGAGAAGCCATAGGGGACTCGGAGGATCGATGGGGTCGAGGAGGGGGGCGAGGGCGGAATTCTCGTAGCATATCGTAGTCATCACCGCGATTGTGTCGCCGGATTTGAGGGCGACTGTGTCGGGATGAATGGTAGTATCCCGAGCCGGAACATGGGTGCTGTGTAAGCATTTGCGTCGAAGCCGGTCTAATCTTCCGTTCGGGTGGAAAATGGGAGTTGTGTTATAATTGATCCCCGAAATTACTTCCCCACAGGAGGACGCCCAGATGTAGCAGGTCTCCGAAATGGCCATATATCGAAGAGAATCGAGGTATGTGGCGGCGTCCATATCGTAGCTGTTCGATGAATCCACGGGATACGTTCGAAATCCCACACTGTCGTTTTCCCATTCGAAATAGACAGCCGGATGTCCCCATGAGGTGCCGTCGCGACCGCCGAAAGCGAATTCGGGAAATAGGATGATGTCTATTCCACCGTCTGCTTCTTCGAGGGCATCCATGCCCTTGTTGAAAGAAAGCCTCGAAGCATTATTCCGGTCGTAGCTGGTATAGCCCCGAATCACAAGCACACGGACGGGCGCGCTAATCGCTGTTAAAACGATGAGCGATAGGATAATAATTGCTTTTTTCATTTGAAACCCCTTTGTTGTTATTAAATAATAATCGAAACTGTAATCGAACGCAAGGAGTATTAACTCAAAAAGCAACCTCCATCCTTGACAATCAAGATACTGCGTTTATATTTAACGGATTAAAATATGTCAAACCGCGAATGGAGCGAAATGAAGTTTCTTTCTTACTTGATTATGAGCCTTATTCTTGCGGGATTTGCCCTTGCAATAGTCCCCACGGGAGTTCCGAATAACGGTTGGGATACCCCCGTTTACTCCGACACACCCCCCTCCGAAGATTCCCAAAACGCACTTTTCGAGCTAATCGAAGAGACCGGAGTTTTATGGACAGGCAGATGGAATCAATCGACAGGCCTTCCCCACACTCTTTTTTCCAACGGCTATCCTTTTCCGGTGAGCGGCGAAGCGGATTTCCAGAGCAAATGCCTCGATTTTGTCGATAGCAATCCGGCTATTTTCGGCAGTGTCGGTTCGAACGATCTGGAACAGCTGTCGATTACCCATCGCAATGATGTCTGGTATGCCATTTTCGCGCAGTTTAAGGACGGCATCCGCGTCGAGGGCGCACGGGTGGATTTTCGAGTTAAGCACGGCAATTTGGTCATGCTTGGCGCGAGGGTTATTCCAAACCTTGAGACTATCGGGATCCCCGGTATCACTGAACTTCGCGCGGTCTCCATCGCTCAGAATAATTTCGAATTTCAAACCCACACAGCGGAACTGATTTACCTCGCCCACGCCGACGGCCGTCCAGTTTGGAAAATCAACGGGCAAAATTCATCCCCGGTTCGTAATTGGGCGATTTATATCGACGCCGAAACGGGGGAAATTCTATACTCCTTCGATGAAACTAAAACCCTCGTCAGCGGAACCGTTACTGCGGATGTCCACAATATGTATGGCACCGACACCCCAGAGAGCCGCGCCCAGAGATATATCTACGTCGGTATCGGCGGCTACACGGCCGACACCTCGGACGAAGCGGGCAGTTACGAAATCGAAATCGACCCCGGAACAGGATGGGACATCTCGGGCAGACTCGAGGGACTTTTCGCCAAAGCTATTCCAGTGGGAGTTATGCCTGCGGAAATTTTCACTCCCGCGGACAGCTCTATTGTGGATCTATATTTCTCGCATCCCACAGTGGAATTGGACGAAACCGACGCCTATTACCATATCAATGCAGTTCACGCATGGGTGAAAACCCTCGAACCCGAATTCACCGGCATGGATTATCAGGTGCCCGTGTATGTCCGCGAAATGAGCTCCCCAGGTCCTAATAACGCCTGGTGGGACGGACACGCTGTCCATATGGGCGCCGGCGCCGGCGGTTACGACAACTGGGGCTACTACGCCGATGTCTATTACCACGAATACGGCCATGGAATAACCGACAGACAGTATCCCCCCGGAACACTCCCATACACCGGCCAGTCCGGGGCAATCGACGAGGCGTGCTCGGATTATACGGGTTGCACAATCACCGACGAATCCCAAATGGGCGAGGGCGGCCTGATTCCCGGCGGCGGAATTATTCGCGATATGGATAACAGCTACGTATTCCCAGACGACTGGGCGGGCGAAGTCCACGCCGACGGCAGAATAATAGGCGGGGCATTTTGGGAAGTGCGGGTGGCAGTAGGGTCGAATATCGCCGACACCCTGATTCATTTCGCCAAATACGGCGCCCCGGAAGAATTCGAAGCCTTCCTCGACGAAGTCCTAATTGTCGATGACGACGACGGCAATCTCCTCAACGGCACGCCCCACTTCTTCGAGATTTTCACCGCTTTCCAGAACCATGGCATAGGCCAATTCAAAGTCTCGATATATCACCGTCCCCTCGCCGATTCCGAAAATCTGGACGGCCCCTACATCGCCAAATGTTTCGTGGCGAGCACCCTTCCGCCGGCGGAATCGAATATCAAACTGACATATTCCAACAACGGTGGAACTGACTGGAACGATGTCTTCATGTCATCCACCGGTCTCGACAGGGAGTTCTCCTGCGAAATCCCCGGCACCGGAAGCTCGGCCGAGTTCTGGTATTACATCACCGCCTGCGACACAGTAGGAATCTGCGGCACCGAACCAGATTCCGCGCCGCCGTCGTATCACAGCTTTTTCGTCGGCACCGATACTCTGCCGCCGATTATTGTCCATACTCCTCTTACGCCTGTAGCCGTAAGCGGTGCGCCCTATCGCGTTGCCTTCACCGCAAAAGACAACCTGGCCCTCGACAAAATTTACCTCATCTGGAACATAAACGGCGCCGATAACGACACCATCGAGGTTACCGCGGACAGCCTGGGCAACTGCATAGCTTTCATTAACCCAACATCCCTATCGGTGGGGGATTCCATCGGATATTACATCGTCGCGATAGATTCCGCCGCCTCGTCAAATATAACTCATCATCCGGAAACAGGCTATCATTGGGCCGATGTCGTCCGCGCTTTATGGTTCGATTTCGAGTCCACCGACGGCGACTTTTCGGAGACCGAAGGCTGGGAATGGGGAATCCCCGCGACCGAGATAGGTGCTTTTTCCGGCGATAAATGCTGGGCGACCGGACTTCATCACAATTATGTTTCCAACGCTAACTACGTCCTCGAAACGGAACCCTTCGACCTCTCCGATTGGAACTCAGCCGCCCTCGAGTTTCAGACCTATTACGATTCGGAGCACCTTTACGATGGCGGTAACGTATGGGTTAGTTCGGACGGCGGAATGCGCTGGTATGTCCTGACTCCTCTCGGCGGCTATCCCACCATGTGGGTCGATGCCCTCCGTGAACCGGGATGGGCCGGCAATTCCGGCGGATGGAAGAAAAAGACTTTCGACCTAACACCATATATGGGCACATCCTACGGCCATCTCCGTTTCAGATTCGTGTTCAAATCCAATGGCGAATACAACCTGCCCGGATGGTTTATCGACGATTTCGCCCTTCTCGAACGGCAGATTATTCTCCCGCCGGCGAGACTTATTGCTGAATCCGCCCACGACGGCATGGTGCCTATTCACTGGAAGAAGCCCGACCCCGCGGTCGCGGAGGAAACCAGAAGTCCCCTTGGGTTGCTCGGATACAACGTTTACCGCGCCGACAGTATGGGGCATTATTCCACAACCCCCATAAATTCCGCTCCCATCGCCGACACGATTTATTACGACACAGATGTCGTGAACGAAATTACATATTATTATAGAATTACGGCCGTATATGACGAAGGCGAAAGCGAGCCTACTTCCGAAGTCTCCGCTACGCCCTTCAACGCCAGAATGTCCGTGTGGCCGGAAAGCCTTTACATCGAAGTAACTCAAGGCCCCGACCTTTTCGATACAACTATTACAATCACCAATGTGGGCGACGGCTGGCTGGAATTCGATGTTATCGAACTGACCTACAGACCCGACAGTTACCGATCCCGCCCCGAACCGGCGGGAAATCCCGCTGAAATCCTCGATGTTCTTCGCAAAATGTGGGACGCGGGGCTTATCAATCCTCCTGCATCGCGGCCTATGGTTCCGCCGTCTGGGGATGCATGGCGTTTTCTACATAGAGATCCCAGCGAATTTTGGGTAAGCAGGGATATTCGAGATTTGTATGCCCAGCACAACACATCCAATTTCTGGATGAAGCTCGATTCCTACGGCCCCCTGGGCGAACCCGGAGATGAATATGCGATAGTATTCGCCTTCGATACGGATCTGGATCCATCGACAGGAAGCCCCGAGTTTTTCGGCGTCGAATATGTCGTGGCCACCGGCGAACTCGGTTTTCCCGTGGACGGCGTGATTCTCAAATACGATCCCACAACCGAATTCGGGTTCGACATCGCCGGATTCCCCCATTGGGTAGTCAATACTTTCGATTCGGTAGGTATCGGCATAGCCAAAACTGACATCGAAGACCCGCCTTCTGCAAATATCCGTGCGGCTATTATCAGCAACATAATGACGACCCCGATTCCCGAAGATGTCGCTCCCGATTTGGACGATCCCGCAGTCTTATATGTTCTCGCCGACGCCTGGTGGTTATCACAGGATCCCATTTCCGGCGAGGCCACTTCGGGAAGCCCCGCCGAGGTTACGGTAACCGTCGAAGTGCCCTATATGGCGGTTGGGGAATACAACGCATGGCTAAGAATAGAATCCAACGACAACGTCGATCCGGACAGAGTCATTCCAGTTGTCTGCAAAATCAATCCGGTGGGTGTCGATGAGGTCGAAAAGCCGGTGAGATTGAGTCTGGAAAACCCCATGCCGAATCCCTTTAATTCGGCCTGCAAGCTCCATTTCTCGACCCCCGGCGGGCCGACGGCTATCGAGGTTTACGATATCGCCGGAAGAAAGATAAGAACCCTCTACGAAGGCGATTTGCCTTCGGGACGCTATTCCACAATTTTCGACGGTAAGGATTCCGCCCTGCGCGAACTTCCTACAGGAGTCTATTTCGCGAAACTTACCCACGAAGAGGGCGATATCGTGAAGAAGATTCTTCTCGTAAAATAAAAACTATGAGCAAATTAGACAAAATAAAAGCCGCGAAGCGATTCGCAAATATGATAACCATCGAACCCATCATGGGCAAAGCCGAACTGGGCGATTTCGTTCAGGTGCCTTTTTACATCTACAAATACGACGACAACTGGGTAGCCCCCCTTCGCGCCGAACAATATAAAGAACTCGACCGCACTCGAAACCCCTTCTACGACCATGCCGAAGCTGAATTCTGGGTCGCCCGGCGGGGAAGGACGCCTGTAGGCAGAATCGCCGCAATAGTCGATGAGATGTGGGAGGAAATTCACGGCGAAAAGGCCGCATATTTCGGATACTTCGAGTGCGAAAACGACCAGCCCATGGCAAACGCCCTTTTCGACGCCGCAGTCAACTGGGCGCTCAGGCAGGGATGCACCCGCATTTTCGGCCCTATGTCCCCTAACCAAAACGGTATCGCGGGCATGCTGATTGACGGGTTCGACGACCCTCCAATGGTAATGATGGCCTACAACCCGCCCCATTACGCCCAACTCGTCGAAAACTACGGCTTCTCGAAGTGGAAAGACCTCTACGCCTGGAAAATCACCGGAGATGAAGTCCCCGAACGCCTCGCGAATGTGGTGGGCAAGCTGGAAAAACGCGGCAGATTCACCGTCCGCAAACTCGATATGTCCGACTGGACCAATGAGGTCGCCCGAGCGCGGGAGATGTTCAACAGCTACGAGCAGGTGAACAACATCTATACCCCCCTTACCGAAGCCGAATTCGACAACCTCGCGGACGACTTGAAAATGATAGTCGATCCCGACCTGACATTTTTCGCAGAGGTCGAGGGCAAAACAGTAGGTTTTTCCATCGCTATACCCGATGCCAACATCGCAATCAAAGCCGCTAACGGCAGGCTTTTTCCTATCGGGATAATCAAACTTCTTCTGGCCAAGAAGAACATCGACCGCCTTCGAGTGATGGCAATGGGCGTTATCGAGGGCTACCACGGCAGGGGAATCGACCTCGTTTTCTATTATAACACATACGTTAACGGTCTCGCGAAAGGCTACCATATGGCCGAGATGTCATGGGTGGACGAGGACAACGACCCAATGAACAACACCGCCCGAAAAATGGGCGCAGAATTATATAAAACCTACAGAATCTACGAATCTAAAATATAATGCGGGTTTTAGTTACAGGCGGCACAGGGTTTATCGGTTCCCATATAGTCGAGAGACTTCTCGATAACGGGCACAGTGTCGTCGTGGCAAAGCGTCCATCCTCCAGTCTGAAGTGGCTTCCCGTCGATAAGATAGATTTAGTCGATGCCCCCGCGGAGAATCTCGAATCGTTGAAAAAAATCCTGCCCGATATCGACGCAGTTATCCATGTCGCCGGAATCACCCGCGCCAACAGCAGGGACGATTTCTTCCGCGTTAATGCCTCCGCTGTTACCGAACTCCTGGGACTTTGCGATAACCACGCGCCGAAGATGAAGAGGTTCATTCTCATATCCAGCCTATCCGCCGCTGGATGTTCCAAAAACGGCTGTCCCATCGACGAAACCCAACGCGAATGCCCTTACACCCCCTACGGCGAAAGCAAACGCGCCGGCGAAATAGCGGCCCTCGAATACAGAGACCGTTTCGATATCGCAATTCTTAGACCCCCTGCGGTTTACGGCCCCCGCGAGACGGGTGTATATGCCTATTTCAAACTTATCAATCGCGGTTTCCTTCCCTTCATCGACAGCCGAAAAAAGAAACTCTCGGTAATCTACGTGAAAGACCTCGCGAAAGCCACGGTGATGCTTCTCGAAGCAGACTACAAATCCGGCAACGCATACTTCATCACCGACGGCGAACAGCACACATGGGAAGAGTTCGGGAATAAAATTGCGCAAGTGCTGAACAAGAAACCATTACGCCTCACAATCCCATCTTTCCTTGCTTGGCCTGTGGCCGCAATCGCGGAAGGCATGGCCAGAATATCTGGCAAACCCGCTCTGCTCTCTTTCGACCGAATTCGCATGTTCAAAGCCGAATGGCTATGCGAAAGTGCTCTTTTGGAATGCGATATCGGGTTCGAGCCTGATTATGGAATCGAAAGGGGAATCGAAGAGGCCGCCGAATGGTATCGCAGTAAGGGATGGCTATGAGAAGCGAGAGAATAAAAAACATCATACTTGTCCTGCTACTGCTCGATGTTGCAATAATGTCATTTCTTCTATGGCAAAACCATATCGAGCGCAAACAGCTCACAAAGGACTGGGCTCGGTTATACACCGAGGCCAAAAATCACCGTGCCATAACCGATTCGCTTAAATCCGCTACCGATTCCCTGAGTTTCATTGCCCGCAGTCTCGAAGTCCAGCTCGACGCCTTAGACCACGACGATTATTATCTCGTAGTCGATACAGAAACGCGGACATTTCAGTTACGCAAGGGCAAGCTTGTTATTCGCGAAGGATTATGTGGAGTGGGCAAAGGATTCACCGCCCATGGCGCTCGAAGCTGGAATTTTGAAACTCCAAAAGGCGAACGCAAAGTAATCAACAAGAACGAAAACCCGGCATGGAACCGCCCAAGTTGGCATTGGCAGGAGCAGGGAAAAGCCGTCCCCGAGGATTTCATAACCTTTAGCCCAAATATGCCCGAACACGAGCGGCAGGAGGCATATCGAATATTATCCGCCCGGGAAAAAGACCTCGTCCGTTCCGTGCCGGGGGCATTGGGAAGATACAGTCTCGGCTTGGGGGACGGCTACTACATCCATTACGGCACCGGCCTCGGAGAAGCCCAGTCCCACGGATGTATCCGTCTATCCTCGGAAGATCTCGAAGCTATTTACCGCGTCCTTTCGGTGGGGGACGCCGTGTATATTTATTAACTGAAATCGGAAATGAATTTTATAAAGCTATTCGCCGCTGTCGAACAGGATGCAGGCGTTTCTTCCCTTTCCCTTCGCCGCATAAAGGGCTTCATCTGCCATCTCTATTAATTTCACCGATGTTAACTTACCGGTGGGAATAGCACACGCAACCCCCAGGCTGATAGTAACATGGGGCGAATTTGGATTGTTTTCGTGCATTATCCCCAGCCCCTCGATTGCCCTTCTGGCTTTATCGGCCAATTCCATCGCATCTTCGGCGGGTGTATTGGGTTGAATTATTGCGAATTCTTCCCCGCCGTATCTCGAAACCAGATAGCGCGGCAGACCATAAACGGAACGAAACGCCGCGGCAATTGAGATCAGGCACTCATCCCCCCGAATATGACCGTAGGTGTCGTTGAACATCTTGAACATGTCCACATCGGCAAGGGTGAGGGCCAGAGGAGTATTCTCAGCGATAGATTTCCTCCACTCGCTTGCCAGATATCTATCGAATAACCTTCTGTTCGATATCCGCGTGAGGCCGTCAAGATTAGCAAGACGGCTGAGTTCGGAATTTGCCCTGCTAAGTTCTTCCGTTCGCTCGGATACCATATGCTCCAAGTCGAGGGAATAAACTTCGAGTCTTTTCCGCGTCTCCTCCAGCTCGGAGATTACCGACTCCAGATGATATTCCCGCGCCTCCACCTTCACCATCATCATGCCAAAAGCCTCGGCCAACTGCACAAGCTCCTTTGGGAACCGGTTTTCCGACATAATCGAAAATAGTTTGCGCACGTCGGAACTCTCGTATTGACCCTGAGCGATATGCTTACACAGAGCTTCGAGCTGTTTTAACAGGAGTCTTGTTTGTTCGACATCGATCATGAAAATAAGATACATCCTTTTGCTTTAGATTCAAGACTTTTTGATTTGTGATTCAATATATCTTCGAACACTCCGCGAAACCGGTCTTTTCCCGAACTTTTCTCGGAGTTTACCGATCATTTTCTCAAAATAAATGAGAATTTAGCCTAAATGTTCATTTTTTTACTTGCCGATAGGACATCATTCCTTTTTATTATATATTGTTGTCCTGAAAAAAAGGAGAAATAATGAGAAGAAATGCGGTAACTCTAACACTTATAAGCTTAGTGTTGGTTTGTTCTATGGCCTATGCCGTCGTCCCACGCCTGATAAGCTATCAGGGTAAGCTTACGACAATGGACGGCGTCGGCTACAACGGCGAATACGATATCGTCATGCGGCTGTTCGAGGTCGAAACCGGAGGCATCGCCAGATGGGGCGAGTTCCATTACGATGTTCCAGTAACCAACGGCCTCTTCGAAATAGTCCTCGGGTCGAACACGCCATTAAACCTTCCCTTCGACCGCCAATACTGGCTCGAAATTCAGGTTCACGGAAATGTAATGGTTCCGAGGATCAAACTGGGCGCTTCGCCATATGCCCTCCATGCCGCAGTTGCCGACAGCGTAGTCGGCGGCGTTATCGGAGGGGTGGGGGACACTCTCATCGCCCACTGGGACAGCCTTCGCGGCGCGCCATGGGAAGTCAACGGCACCCATATGCACTCCACCCTCTCCGGCAATGTCGGAATCGGATACGACCCGCCCACCCAGAAACTCGATGTTCACGGCAACACCAAGACCCACGAAATCCACCTCGCCGCGCCCGGAACTACCGGTTGGCAGAATCAAATCGCATGGTTCGCCAATGACCGCACAACCATTAATCACGTCCTCTACATGGACGCCGACGACGGCGATAAACTAAAGCTGGACATGGGCTACGGCGGTTCGGGCGCAGAACGGGTATTCGAGTTCAACAATGGCCGCGTCGGCTTCGGCACCAACGAACCCGATGCCCGATTGCACATCCACAACGGCGCCGACGCCGAAACCCTCGGCGGCGGATATATAGTCCTCGGGGATGTCGGCGGCGAAAACATCGTCATCGATAACAACGAAATAATGGCGCGCAACGACAGCTCGACTTCTACCCTCTTCATTCAGCACGACGGCGGAAACACCGATTTCGGCGATAACGTCATCCTGCGCGGAGGAATCAGCGACGGCGCTTCCTACGGCAACATCGATCAGGTCATCGTTGCCGACGGCGCCGGCGGATGGAGCTGGGAAAATTCTCCTCATGTCGAGTTCATCAACGACCTCGACGACGTCGATACAGCCGGGGTCGTGGACGGCCAGGTTCTGAAATGGGTCGCGGTCGCCAACCAATGGCGTCCGGCCAACGATGTCGGCGGCGCAACCGGCGCGGATAACTGGGGAACTCAGGTTGTCATGACAGATTCATCCCTCCTCGGTGACGGCACCCACGCAGAACCCCTCGGGATAGACTGGGACACCCTCGGCGCCCATATCAACAGATACATCGACCTCAACGATCTTCACAATGTCAATGATATCGGAGTCGTGGACGGCGAAATCCTCACATGGGTAGCCTCCGCCAACCAGTGGCGACCGATGGAACTCGATTCCGGCGGCCTCGGCGATAACTGGGGAACTCAGGTAGCCCAAACCGAAGCCTCCATCCACGGCGACGGCACCCCGGGCGACCCCCTGTCCGTCAACTGGGACACCCTGCAGGCATATCCCGACACTATGATTGTCCTTAACGACCTCAAGGATGTCAAAACCGACAGCCTTAGTCACGATTTCATCCTCGCCTGGGATCACGACAGCTCCCGATGGGTAGGCAAATTCGACAATGACGGCGATATGTCCAACGAACTTATCGACTCCCTAATCTGGGAACCGGTCGATAGCGCGGTCGATACCAATTGGCGCACCCTTCGTATCATCGAACATTCGGTCAACTGGGATATCGAAATTCCGGTGAACAACGACAGCCTTCAGGACAACAGCATCTTCGAACTGCATGACGTCGATACGGCAAATCTCGCGGAAGGCACAGTCATGCGCTGGACTTTCATCGAAACCACCTTCGTCGATGACGACACCACCCTCGTTTATAAATGGGTTCCCATCGAAGTGAGTGAAATCTTCGCCGAACACAAGCTCAGCGATCTCTCCGATGTCAACGACAGCATCCCCATCGACAAGCATGTTCTCCAATGGGATGCCGCCACCGAAACATGGGGGCCGGGAATCGACCCCTCGGAATTCATCAATGTATGGCGGGATCATCATACATACGTAGCCCCCCTTGCCGATAGCTGTGTCGATTTCCGCATCTACGATTTCGACTCCAGCATGGCCGTTTCCGTTATCGAAACCACCGGAACCGCAACCGACACATGGTTCGGCCTCTACCTCGACCGCCGAGGCGTCGCGGCCTCCGACGGTTACGGCATCTACTCCCACGCAGGCACCGACGGCGGAATCGCCCCGGGAAGCGAATTCTATGGTGTCAAAGGCGTGGCAAACGGAGGCCATGTGGTTTACGGCCTATACGGCGACGGCGACTACCCGGCAACGGGAGGTGTTGGCTACGGCGTTTATGGAAGAGGTAAAAATTACGGCGTCGTCGGTTATTCCGAAGATAACTACGGGGTTTACGCCCATACGGCAACAGGCATGGCGGGTTATTTCAGCGATTACGTTGGGATTAACTCGAATCATAAGAACGCCAAGTTCGAGGTTTACACCGACCAGGACGGCAACACCATTCCCACCGCGATTTTCAGGATGCACGACTCCGGATTCGACGACACCACCTATTTCCACCAGAAATGGGGCGGAGGCGGAGCCCACGAAAGAGCGCTTATCCATGCCAAACACAACGGCGAAACGATGCTAATGACGAAAGCGGATGGCAACACTTATATTGCCGGAGAAGTTTATATAGGCCAAGAGGTATCCAGAGCCAAATTGCAGGTGACGGCCAAAGGCAATTATGGCATCAGCGAAGATGCGACCCACCCGTTCGAGATATGGGATGGCAACCACACATTATACATGGGCGCGGACAGCACCAACGATCTATCTTACATTCAGTCAGTGGGAGTTGGCGCATTTCGCGACTTGGCCTTCAACGCCCGGGGCGGCGGTGTGGTAGTTGGAGGATTTGCCGCTGAGGGCAATAATTTCCGTGTCTTTGGCCGCGATAATGACGGCACCCATGCGGCAGTGAAAATAAACGACCCGACACATCACATGCTCATCGACGGCAACGAAATCGATTCCGACGGGACTCTTTATCTTCAGACCAACAGCAATCAGGATATCCACTTCGGAGAGGGCGATTGGAAAGTAGCTACTCATTCACCGATAGTTATCGAACAATACTCATTCACTTGTAGCAGTTGCGAACATACCTGCTCCGGTTATAACGTATCAGATTGGACTGCCGTTATAGTCGGAGTCGATATTCACGGCGACATCAATGAAACCGATCACCATTACCCATTGCTAAAATGGTTGATGAACGACGGCGCATCAGAATGGCGTATAGAGGTCAATATGGCGGCTGACCACATGGAAGTTCCCACCGTATGGTGGATAGATGTGATGTTCATCCGCAAGGAACTAACTCAGGATAACAGGTAATGAAATCCCCGAGGGGAGGGGCAAGTTCCCTCCCCTCGGCGGGGAATGAATACGAGAGAACTTGATGAAACATCCCAAACGTTAATACGAGTGAGACAAAATGAAAAAATTTCCACTTCTTATAATCGCAATCATAGCATGCATTTGCACTTCACTAATCGCTGAAGATTCAACGGGAACTAATAATCAAAAGGCTTCAACTCCGGTCGGAACCTTCGCCGCCGAGTTGCCCTCGGCCTCGGGAATGGGTAGGCTGATTGTCCTTCATATTTTCGAGAACGGCAACGCGATACGCACCAGCATATATGTCGGCGAGCCGAAGGGGGATTATATCGAGGAGGGAACGTGGGTAGTCAAAAACGGCGTCCTCTCTCTCACCCTCGCCAATACAACCGAGGCCCCCGAGGAAATCGAGCTGAGTTTCAATATCGAACAGGGCGGTCTCCGTTCTGTCAAATATGACGAAAACCCGATGGGCAAAAACGAGGTCTTTTTCACTCGAATTCAGGAATCATTTTGACGGTTAAAAACTCCGTTTAAGGCGGTTTGATATGAGATATTTCATAGTTATTGCGACAATGACAATTATAGCGGCGGTGGTTTTCGGTCAGGCGCCGTTTGCGGGTTCGGACGAAACTCCATGGAATTCCGGTGCGGATGAGATGCCTGTTGTTTCCTGGCACGACGCGTCATTCGGCGCGGGGGAGATGGTTATCCTCTCCGCGATTTACGATTCCGAAGGCGACCTTGTCGAGAGTCGGATTATTCCATTGGTTCGATCCGACAACGGTTACGCGCCGCTGGATGAAATCGGCTTCGGCATGGTCAGTTCCGCCGAACGCAAATTATGGCGGGGCTTCGACGAACACGGCTCAGTGGGAATCGCGCCATTTGCGGACAATCCTCCGGCATCCGACGATTTCTGCGCAGTGATGAAGTCTCATAACGCCTGTCCGAACTTGAATATTCGCGAAGGCGAGAATGTCCGGTCGATAAATCTTGCCTATATCGAAAGCGGGGAGACGAAACTTGTCGCCCACATGGAAATCGAACTTCGGCAGGTGTTTCAGGGGGAGACTCGGTCTCTGAATAACGGCGCCCTTCTCGATAATTACTTCCGTTCTGACCTCAGCGCAATGCTGATTTCGAGCCATTTCGGCCTCGATTCGTCGGGAAGCTTTTTCCTGTTCGACGAGGCTCAGTTATGGGCGCGGTCATCCAATGGCCTCTTCGTTGCGAATGGCCAAGCCGGGGGGAGACGCTGGGTCGGTTACAATCATAACCTCGACATGACCGCCGCGGTGAATGAGGCATATTACGACGGCAACCTCTGGCATGCCACTGTCTATGCTTCCCCGAGGACGGGGATTTCCGCGAGAATCGCGAACATCAACGGTCTGGACTTTGGTATCGATAACACAATCTGGTTCGGCAAATCTGTTTTCGAGAACAGTTCTCCGGTGGCATCGACCGAGCCGTATGCTTTCAATATCGAATCCCGTTCGACTGGAATGGACCTTTCGCAATATCATTTCCCGCGCACGCCTTTGCGGAATTACGAGGAAGCGAGAATAAGCCCCGAGGCGAAAATAATCCTCGGCCTCGATCCCTACAATACGGACACCGACGGCGACGGCATCTCCGATTATCTGGAAATCCTCATGTTCTCCGACCCCACCGATGCTTACACGGAAAAGGAAGATTTCAACGACTTCGAGTTATATTTCGAGATGGGGATGTATCCGCCGCTTACAACCCGTAAACAGACTCCGGAAGAGCTAAAAGCACCGCCGCCCAGAAGATATCCTAACGACCCTAATCCTTCATCGACCATTCGTCCTATAACTACCAAACGAGGTTCTCCCATGCAGTTGAAGTTCGAGAGCCTCGTGTATGAGGGCAGAATTGAGGATGCGGAAGATGTTCGCGATAGGTTCGAGCTTCAGTATGTTTTCGTGCAATACGGCGAAGCGGCCATGCTCAATTACGCCGCAAACAGGAGCGCATATCAGATTATGCGCAGAACCGAGGAATGGGATACGACCCTCTACGGCTCCGCGGATATAGATGAAGACGGTATCCCTGACGGATTGGAAAACTCCGGCAGGCTTTTCGGCGGAGAGAATTATCCCCATTACGGCATTCATTATTGGGAGGAAGATTTGCGCCTGCGGATGGCTTATATCCTCGGTGCGGAAATCGACGGACTGAATATCCGCGAGTTTATCGACACTACCCATTGGGGAGATTTGGGGATTGTCTATATCAAGACCTCGGCGGAAACCCTCGGCGGAGCCAATGGATACGACACGGACAACGACGGCCTCGACGACTACGCGGAATATCTATGGTGCAGTTGCCCATTGCTGAAAAACTCTGATCCGACATCCGGCGCACCAAATGATTTTGAAAAGGTTCAACATCATTTCATTCCGCCGAGAATGGACTGGGTGGCATGGTTCCAGGATTGGGATCAGGACTCGATTCCCAATGGTGCGGAGCTGTATTACATACCGGAACTGGGCTACGGCATCCTCGATCCATATTGCAAAAGCTCGGATTGGGATCAATACTCCGACCGATTGGAATGGATGAGCTGGCAGTTTAAGAATTGTCCTACCTGTCCTTATCCGCTGGACGACCCGCTTCCGCTGGTTATTCGCAACGGCTGTCACCCACTTATTCCGGCATATCCGGAGCCGAGTATCGACAACTTCAGCAATTACATAACTATACCTTTTGGCAACGTGATTGAATCATCCCGAGGCATCTCGGGAGAAGGCACTAGCGAAGCAAAGGTTTCTGTTGAAGCCGGAGCAGAGGTTGGAAATAAATGGGCTGGGAATCCTTTAGAGTCTGATGGACCATATGTAAAACTTTTTGGAGGCGGTAAACTCGAAGCGGCGACCGAGTGGAAAGTGTCAAACGAGTGGGAATGGTCGACGGAAGAGGAGTTCGACTATGCGGATACTTATGTTTGGAACTGGCTGAGGTTGAAAAATATAGGGACAGAGCCTTTCGACAGAAATGTAATGGGTGATGAATACCATCAAATGCATTTCGATATATTCTGGCCGGGCGATCCCACAAGAGTATTTGCTCCAAACCAACTAGTTACTGGTATGGACGGCTTGGTGCCTTATACCGGCGGAACCCTTGGATATCCCGATTCATTAGACTTCCTAATAAAACACCAGCTTCGTGAGATGATTGGCCTGGGCGCGGATCTAAGTCTGCCCGACTTAGATTCCCTTTCTCAAGTGTCCAGCGTTATGGATAAACTGCGTTTCGGACAAACTGCAATGTTGATTGCCGCTATTCCAACGTCGGGCCTCTTTGCCATCGCATATCTTGCATCCTTAGGTATTGAATACAAGGCCGGTTTAAACGATGCCGAAGCATATGAGGATGTTGACGATATTTACGGATCTTTCGTTAATTCAGAAATGGATGGCGAGACATTCATTATCCAGCGACGTTCGGCCGATTTCTTTAACGACGGCGACGGGACCTTCTCCTGCGACAACCTATGCGACTGGACTTCCATTCAAGCGGCGCATAGAAGCTATGTAACCGTAATGTGCGTTTATCCCGAGGAGAGCGAATACGCGAATATGGTGCGGGAATCCCCGATTAAGGACACCCCGACAGCCGAAGATTCCTTCTATACACTGAAAGAATTCATCGATAAATATGCCAGTGGCGCTCATGGCCCCCCGAAAATCGAAAATTTCACATGGAGCGACGACGACGCCGAAACCCTCATCCAGGTCGGATGTCTGCCGAATGTCGAGTTAAACGGCACATGGATACCGCCTTCGGGTTCTACATGCGATACTATTAGATATGCCGCTCAGTGGGTTGTTGTTTCCAGCATAGATACGATAACCGAACCCTCACGTAAAGATGACCTTTGTAGTTATCACGATTCCCTGTTCTTATGCGGAAATACAAAACTCAGACCCGGGGACATTTTCGTTTTCAACTACATTCGCGATTCCGACAACGACTCTCTCGAAGACAACATGGAGATTATCTTCGGAACAAATCCCCACAAAGCGGATTCCGACGGCGACGGCCTTTTTGACGGCTACGAAATCAAGCTTGGCCTCAATCCCCTTAATCCTAACTCCGACAACAGCCTTTACGAAGCATCCGATGGCGCCGAGATGGCATGGCTGATGACGACGGACACCATGCGACTTCCGGTGGAAACCTTTGACGGCGACACTATCTATCCGCCGCGAGCAAGCTGGGACAGCACTCTTACTCACAGCCCGCGAATAACGGCTGGACATCGGGATTTCGTGCCATGGTCATACAACGACGGCGCATACAACTCTAAAGACGACGACCAATATATGGACGCGAACCTAAACGGCCTCGCAGACTGGGTAGAACACTACTTCCGTGACCCGAACAACTATTGGAACGGCAGGTTCAGAATCACATGGGACGGCGAACAGACCCGCACGAATCCATTCGGCTACTCCAATAAAATAAAAGAATCCCGTTTCGTCCGGAGGGATTCGACAATAACCCATCTTTCCGATACCACCACTCTCTACGGCGGCAACCGGGTTTTCGAGATAGCCTGCTGGGACATGACCGGCGAGGGCGCGGGAATGTGGGATCATGCCTATGCCTACTTCAAGCTCTTTAACTGCGAAATTGAGGTCAACAAATATCTCGAAATATCATACGACCTCTGGCCAAGAACCGCCAACGGTAAGCATATCTGTATCGATCTGCTCTTCTCAGATCATACCCGCGCAATTACAGATTCGACATTCAAAGACGACAACGGCGCACGGATGCATCCCGCGTGGCGGCCATCGGCGGTCTCGGTGGATACCTTCCATCGTGTCCACGCCTCCCTCGCGCCTTTCGACGGCAAGACAATAATCGGAATAATGGTAGGTTACGAGGATAACCCCAACGACATGCACGGCCTTGTCCATGCATATCTCGACAATCTGACAATCACGAACAAAAACCTCGTCCTCGAATTCGAGCCGGATCAGGCTCCGGAAGAGGGATTCAATGTCGATGCTATCGTTGGCGAAGCTGTCGGTTTCAGAGCATGGGAAGACGCCGACGGGTTGCCCTCCTGTTCGCTGGCTTTGTTGTCCAGCCCCGATCCTCGGGACACGACGGATATACCCATCGATACGATGCTATACGGCCCCCGGGGCATGGTATATGAAATAAATGGCTACGCGGATCCCATGATGATCGATAGTTCCCAGTTCGGCGAATATCATTTCATGTTCTCTCTCCTGCCGGAAGACCTCGACTACTCCATCGAGCCATGGACGATACTCGGCTATTATATCTGGCACGACCACGCCCCGAATCTCTACCATGAACGCCACGACCTGCCCGATCTCGTTCCGCCCAAAGTTGTTATCGATTTCGAGATATATAATCCCTTCACTCGCGAAACCGCATATATGCTCGATTATCTTTGGGAGAATGGCGAAGAAATAAAGGACCAATGGGGGAATTCCTATTATCCATGGGAGCGAAACGAAATCGATCCGGAAGATGATTTGACATATCGCCCCGTTTCCGGCGATTTCTGGCGTTATATCGATATTCAACTGCCGGATATCTTAACCGACTGGTTAATAAAGGATATCCTCATTCGATACTCCTCTGACCTCCCCCTGATGGGCAACCTAAGGAGCTATATCGATAATGTCGCGATTTTCCAGCGCCGCGACAATGTATATGCCGACACCTTCGGGGTTTATATCAATTTCGGAGATATGTTGGCCGACGACGTCGATAACAACGTCGATACAATAGTCGATTGGGAAGAGATTCATATTCACAAGATTCCCGAATCCCATCTCACTCAGGATTTCGTTGCGAAAACCTATGCATCCCTTCTGCTTTCGAACGAAATCGGCCCATGGACTTTCTCCGTCGATACGGTCAGCGGGGACACAAGCTGGCATTGGTTCGAAATCGACCATGCCACGGGCGACACAAGCTATAGCTGGTTTGCGGAATACGCTATGCACCTCGCCGATTCATCATTCAAACTGGCAAATACATGGATATCCTACGAGGACAGCCTGACCACGATAATCGACGTCGATAGCTTCTCGACAAGCGATTTCAACGACGATGATTCCCTGCATAATTTCGGTTTCACGAGCAACATTCCCGGGGACATCGACCATATATATAACCCGAAAATCCTATGCCAGAGGGTATTTGCCGCCCACGAATTCGAAGGCGTTCTTCGAATAGAGTCCTTCTCAGAGGGGTTCCTTTACGATTTCATGGATAGCACTAAGCTCTTCGACGTTCGCCAGCTGAATCCATGTTCCCTATGCACCAAACGTTGCCTTTTTATGGTGTTCGAGGCATGGGTGAATGAAGGCGGAATTATGCTCGGTTACAAACTCGAAGGTTTGGACGAGATTATCTGGTTCGATGAGATAACCTCCCCGGTTCCCACGGAATATCGTTGCGCTGTTCCGGACACATTCTCAGAAACCGACTCCTCCGATATCGTGGAATCTGTCTGGATTAAGACGATGCCGGGAACTCATGCGTATCTGGATAATTTCATGCTCAGACGGGCCTTCTACGCCTCCTTCGAGCCGAACGATCCGCCCACTTTCCTGCCCGACGACCTGAAAATGACAGAAAATATCGCGACGGACACCTGCGATATCTTCACTTCAGATGTCTCCTGGCCTACTCCAACGGATGGCGAGCATTATCTCTACATCCACGGCGAGGTGAACGGTTTTTCGCCCGGGCGTTTTAAATACGATATCTGGGAGTTGCCTCCCTTCGAAGAGCTTGAACTTACTGAGCAAAGTAAGCTGAGTTTCAATATATTCTACTATCTCGATTTCCCCGCGGAATTCGGCAACGCCATCATCGACCTGCGGCTGATTAGTTTCGACGATACCGACACCTCGTGGCTCTCGGAATATTTCCTTCCGGACAAAAACGGCGAAATCTATCATCCGCAAATGCGCGTAGATCCTCTCAACAGATGGGTCAACGTGGAAGTGCCCATGGGAATACTGCCCGACATGCGTAAGGTCGATAGGATTCAGGTTCATTTCAATAAACCATCGGTTGTTTCGCCGGGGGAATTTCATATATTCATCGATGAGATACTCATAACGATATAAACTGGAGCTATCATGAGAATATCAATAATTATTATCTTCTCTGCCCTTGTCCTCGCGCCCCTTTTCGCCCTCGATGAAACCCCGATGTCCGCCAATAGTCGGCTCGAAAGGGATGATTACGGCGATATTTACGCGATTGTCGAATTGAATCTGACCAAAGTTTCCGCCGAGGGGACTAAGACGATAGCTTTCCAATGGCCTGCGGATAGATATGATTTCGCCGACTATACCGGCTTCGGCGAGATTCACGTCGCCGATGACAACCTCGCTATTTACTTTCGAGGGGAGGGCGATCTTCATATCCTCCGCTTCCGGGCAAGGCATAGCGAAACAACGCAGGCAAAGTTTTCGGCCTCTCTAATATTCTCAGCCCCGGAGACCACACCCGGCAAACCGGAAATAGAGATATTCAAAGAAAAGATCGAACTGCACGGAACCCCGCCCGTCGACGGCGGAACTGTGGTTCCGAAAGAATTTAGCCTTGCATGCTCGCCGAACCCCTTCAACTCGGCAGTCTCGATAAACTATTCCATCGTCCAAGAAGGAGCCATCGACCTGGCGGTTTACGACATCCTCGGACGCGAAGTAGCAACCCTCGTCGGGGGTTCAAAATCAGCTGGAATGCACACAGCAATATGGCATGGAGATAATTCCGCGGGCACGCAGGTATCATCGGGCATATACTTCGTGAAACTGGTCACGAATGACGAAACGAAAATTGCCCGAATTCAATTCGTGAAATAATCTTCATCGAAAAATCATGTTAAACAAAAAAAGGACGCCCTATGTTGCGTCCTTTTTTTGTTGCTGATAGCAAACATCCGTGGTGGTTGCCTGCAATAGGCAATCACTACCTCATCGAACTCGGGAAATGGTTTTTTAGAATTTCCTTGAATAATCCAGCTTCTAATATATATTAATTAATTAAGGTGCTCTACTCAGGCGGCGGTCGTGGTTTTTGAACAAAGAAAAATCGGGTATTATGGGGCGAGAGGCTTAATCATAAGCTTTTTGCTTATTTGTGCTTCCGCCTTCGCAGTTTTCGACGGCCCCATGGATTGGAGCGCAAGCGCTGGAGTGGCTTCTTCCGCGGTTAGTTCGGGGGCGAAATCCTTCTGGGGGAATCCGGCAGGCATCCTGGACGTCCATTCCGAAGGCGCTTCAGCGGGATGGCGCAGAGAATGGGAACTGGACGAGCTATCCACCGGAAATGTCGCAGGCGTGATGTCTCGCGAATGGGGGAGCGCCGCGATAGGCGGTTCTTTCACAGGAAAAACCGATTTCTATACCGAAAGCCTCATCGGCGCCGCCTACGCCAGGCGAATCTGGAAAATCGACATGGGTGTCCGCGCCAAATTCGGCATGGCCAAAACAGAGGAGTGGAGTGCAAGCACCTTCATCCTCGGTGCGGGCGCGATTTATCCTGCAGGAAAAGTCGTGTCTATCGGTCTTTGGGCGGACAACATCACCATGTCCAAAATCGACGGCAACGAGATCCCCATTCGAAGCGCTATCGGCGTTAAATATTACCCCACCGGCTGGATTAATCTCCACGCCGACTATTACTTCGAGGGGGACGAGAAGCCCACTATGCGTTTCGGCCAGGAGACGATCATCGCGGATTTGGTTTCGATAAGAGGCGGAGTCCATTTCCGTCCGAATACATATCATTTCGGTCTGGGGTTCTTATATGGAGGCTTCGAGCTGTCCTGGAACTACATAGCCCACCCCGAACTCGGCGGGTCGATGCTGGTCGGCCTCGAATACGAAAGGTGAGACTTGGATAATATCGAGAGACATAACGAATACGAGCGGATGATCCTCAAACCCTACGCCACCCGGAATTCCGAAAGCAGGGGGAGGAAACACTCCGAACCAGCCCACAGCTACCGCCCCCCCTTCGAACGGGACAGGGAGCGGATTATCCACTCCTCGTCATTCCGCCGTTTGACATACAAAACACAGGTTTTCGTGAACAACGAGGGCGACCATTTCCGGACGCGTTTGACCCACACGCTGGAAACCGCAACAATAGCCCGCGCGATAGCCTTCGCTTTAGGTTTGAACACCGACCTCACCGAAGCGATAAGCCTCGCCCACGATCTTGGACACACACCCTTCGGCCACACCGGCGAAGAGGTTCTCAACGACCTCATGGCCGACGCCGGCGGATTCGAACACAACCGCCAGAGCCTTCGCGTGGTCGATTGTCTCGAAATAAGATACCCAGAATTCGAGGGACTCAACCTCACCTTCGAGACCCGCGAGGGAATTCAAAAACACGTTACCCGATACGACTCCGCACCGGAAAACGACGAATTCTCCGGCAGATGGCCTTCCCTCGAAGCTCAGGTGGTCTGCATCGCCGACGAAATCGCATATATGTGCCACGACATCGACGACGGCATCTACTCCGGCCTCCTCGATTTCGACGAGGCTGAAAAACAGTTGCCCCTGTGGGGAGAGCTTATAGCCACGGTTCGAAAAGAACATCCGGATATCGGCGATGAACTTCTGCGCAAAGAGGCGGTTCGCAAGCTCATCAATATCGAGGTAACCGACACCATCGAACAATCCGACAGGATTCTTTCCGAAACCGCGCCAAAAAACCCCGATGAAGTCCGCGGCCTCGATGGCAAACTCATCGCACATTCCGAAAAGATAGTCGTATGGAATGAACTTCTGGGCAAGTATCTATTCGACAATCTCTATCGCCATTACAAGGTTCTTAGAATGAGCACCAAGGCCAAGATGATTATCGAGGGACTGTTCGATTACTATCTCGAAGACTCCCGCCAGCTCCCCATGGGAAGCCAGAAACGCCTTCGGAACGAGCCGGAGAAGATCGTCATAGCCGACTACATCGCCGGAATGACCGATAGATACGCAATGAACGAATACAAAAAATTCACCGACCCTTTTGAGAAATTTCTTTAGATGAAACATTCAATAAAAAATAGCAAAAGAACACAGGAGGAAGAATGAGAAGACTACTCATCATCGCTATTCTGCTGGCACTCGTCTATTCGGGATTTGCCATGAACGGCGAACAAACGGTTTATCAGGCACTCACTAATGACTTTGCCGAGGGCAGGATATCCGTAGATACCTATGTGGAAAACCTCGTTTACAGTGTCAAAGCGCCGGAACAAATGAGCGCCGAATATCGCTCGCTGAACACCGGCAGAAGCGGAACATTACCACTTCTGGAAGCCTACAATCTGATGGATGAACTTACCGATGACACCATCGAGCGTCTCCGTCCGATGATGGCGCGTCCGTGGGGGCTTTCCGAATCTTACACTACTACCCATTTCAAATTTCATTACACCCTTTCAGGAAGTGATGCCACAACCACCAGCTATGTTTCTCAGATGGCGTCCGCTTTCGAGAACTCATGGGATCATATCGTTGACCTGGGATTCTCTGTCCCGCCATCCGACGGTTCCGGCGGCGGAGATTCCAGATACGATGTTTACATCCGCAATCTTTCTCCCGGAATCCTCGGATACTGCGAACCGGAAGCCAATGTCCCCGGAACCGCATGGAACGACGCCACCAGCTTTATCAATATGCGCAACAGCTACTCCGGATACGGAAGCCCAGCGACCCAGCTTATGCAGTCCACTGCAGTTCACGAAATGTTCCACGGTTTCCAGATGGGCTACAATGCCAGCGCATCACCTTGGTTCTTCGAGGTTTCTTCCGTCTGGATCGAAGATGACATGTATCCTACATATAACGATGAACACTCATTCCTTTCGGTCTTCTTTAATAACCCCGATGTTACCATTACCACTTACAACGGTTCCCACGAATACGGAAGCTACCTCCTCGCTACCTATATGGAGAGCGAATTTGGAACAGGAACCATGCACGAAATCTGGGATCAGTGCAAATGGGTTAGCGTCCTCGCCGCCATTCAGGCTGTAGCCGCCGATCATGGCTCATCTCGCAATAATGTGTTCAAGGAATTCTACCAGTGGAACCTATTCACCGGAAGCCGTTCTGCACTGGGGCATTATCCGGAACGCGCTCTTTTCCCGGATATCCGCATAGAGGATGTTATATACCCGAGCGATTACCCCGTTACAGGCGGAGGAAGCTCAAACTGGCCCGATCATCTTGCGTCTAATTACTTCAATTTCCAGATTCCAGCCGGCGCATCCGGCCCCTTCTCGATTACCTTTGACGGTCAGGACGGCGGCGTTTGGTCGGCACAGCTCATCTTCCCCGGAACTTCGAGTTATGCCGTTATGGATATCCCCCTCGATGGCTACGGCTACGGCTACGTTACCATCGATGACTCGGTTTATTCCGATTTCTCGAATATTTACATGGTTGTCGGCCAGCTCTCGACCTCGGGCACCAACTGGACTTTCGCATACTCAGCGGTGTTCGACACAATCGTGCCGACTTACAACCCACCGCGTAACCTCGTCGCTACCAGCGGTGTTTCCGGAAACGTTCCGCTGACATGGGATCCGCCCATCGGCGGCGGAACCGGCGGCGAAGAGGAAATTTTCTACGACGACGGTATCGGTGTGGGTTACTATCCCTCTACCGCTTTCGGCTCGACTAACATAACGGAATACGTTAAGTTCACATCTACAACCCCATGCACCCTAATGACAGTCAAACTGATGGCTTATGATCCCGACGGCACCTACGGCAACGTGGGAATCCGCGTTTGGGGCGAGTCCGGCGGTGATTCTCCCGGTCTCGAAGAGGGCACGGCACGCTCCTTCCTTCCCACCGGCGGGACTTGGGATGAATACGACATCTCCGGCGATGCCATAGCCTTCCCCGCCGGCGATTTCTTCCTCGGTATCGACAGAAGCGCCGACGGCTCCACCGGCCTTCTTGTAGATGATACTTCTACCGTCGGCAGAAGCTTTGCAATCGTCGATGACTCCCTGCTTTACAGCCTGCCCAGCGATCTTCTTCTGCGGGCTATAGTCAAAGTGGCCGGAAGCTACTATTCCCTCTCGCCCGAAACAGACCTCAGACCACTGGAGCCTTACGGTGAATACACTTACGCCGGAACACCCGAACCGGCTATTCTCGATGAACCCATCGAAGACAGAACCGCCAGCTCACGGCCGACCGAAACTCCGACTAACTACAAAGTTTACAGAAGCACTTCCCCCGGTGGCCCGTGGACAAGTCCTATAGCATATCCGACCGACGAGTCATACGACGACGGATCCGTAACCGACGGCAATAATTACTATTACGTCGTTACCGCCCAATATTCCGGCGGAGAATCCGGGCCTTCGAATCAAGCCAGCGCGACCCCCGGCGGCGGCGGTGGAGGAGGCGACGATGATTACGAACTAATCATCAACGCCGACACATCCGCTACGAGCCTCGGCCTATGGTATGCAGACGGCTGGGCGGAAGTCCTCAGCGTGGACAGGCCGGCAAAGCTTATTAGTCTCGTTTATGGGATTTACACTCAGGGACTCGGAGCCTACCGCCCCGGTCTGCACCACTGGCAGGACAACAGAATCGTCGGCGACCTCCTTCCTCGAGTCGAAGAGGAATGCGGATTCAGCGCTTCCGATACTGGATGGACATATTACATATACGATCTCGAATACTATAACCAGTATGTCAACGGCGATTTCGTCGTGTCCATGAAGCAGGTTACCGGACGCGAATTCATCGTCCACCAACCGATTGCCGCAACCGAAAACGAATTCCTCTATAACGACAGCCTCGACTTCTGGTATCATCCAGATACAGGCGTGTTCTACATCGGCGCCATAGTCGAATATGTCGATTCCACGGAAAGATACTCCATCTCCGGAAATGTTTCCCTCGCGGGCGGAACCGGTGGAAGCTCCACGCCCACCGATCTTTCGGGAAGCCTTGTGAGCATTCAGAGCCTCGGAATCGTCGAAACCACCGATGCTTCCGGCTACTTCATGATAGACTCCCTTCAGCCGGGCAATTACATGGTTACCGCGAGCAGAATCTGGTATGATCCGGCGGCCGCTCTCGTATCCGTGGGAAGCGATGTATATCAGAATTTCAACCTGATTCCATTTAACCTGCCGATTAATCCGCCGAGATTCCTTTCGGCAAGAAGCTTCCAGGACGGCGCGGTAACATTGAACTGGCTCGGTCCCGTTGGAAGCCCCGGCACTAATCAGTGGCTCGCCGACTGGGAACCGGACTCAATGTATTGGTATCGTTCCAGGCTCAGTGCCGGTTCGGTGGAATGCCATAAGTTCGATATCTGGGCGCCATGCACCCTCAAGAACGTCAGAATAGCATTCTACGATTCCGTGGGCATCTACGACAATATAGAATTCAACATCTGGGGAGACGACGGCTCCGGTTATCCTAATTTCGCCGATACCCTCGTGTCGCCCCTGATTATATCCCCGACACCCTACAGTCCCACCGCTGGAATCCAGTTTACCAATATCAACCTCGACAGCCTCGGAAGAAGCCTTCAGCTTTATCCGGGGGACAAAATCCACGTGGGCGTGAAGCATATCACAACCCATCCGAGCATCATTCAGGATAACACCATGCCTACCATAACCCCCACACCGAGCAAGATATACGATGCCTCCAGTGGCATGTGGGATGTCGAGATGGCGGATTTCCTCATCGAAGCCTATGTCGAATACTTCGAATACGCCGGAAGACCCGCCCCGCCGGAAGATGACGTCGCGGAAATTATTCGGCATAACAGATACGCGTCCCTCGTGCCTTTAGGCACTGGCCCGCGTCCCCGTCCCGCCGAGGGAACCACCGTCGATTTTTACGACATCTACCGCACCGACGATTTGGACGACACTACATCATTCACGATGATAGCCTCCGCTCCCGGCGACAGCAACAGATGGGTTGACGGAACTGTTACCAACGACCAGTGGTATATGTATTACATCAAAACCCATCAGGCGCACGGAATCTCGGACAGGTCGGTTTACGTGATGGCTTACCCGAAAACCCACGATGATTCCGCCCTCGTCCTTCTCGTCGATGACGACGGAAGCAGTTGGGCCGGCGGTATCGACGAATCCTGGGCATACATTCAGGCGATGCTCGATGCCGACGTTCCTTTCAACGGCTACGACATCTCTACGCCTTACGGCGACAGCCCCAGCCTCGCCACCCTCGCCGCTCATGAAGCTGTTATCTGGTGGACGGGAATCCTCTCCTCCGACAGCACAACGCTGACTCCCTCGGATGAAGATATGATTGAAACTTATCTCTCCGCAGGCGGAAACTTCGCTCTCTTCTCTCAGGATTACCTCTGGGACCGCTACCGCACGGGAATTGGCTCTTCGGACTTCCCCTCGGTGCAGTTCGATATCGATTCCGCTCTTCAGGATAATTGGAACATAGCCAGCGGCGAAGCGGCAGGTTTCGAAGGCTACTTCGGCGGGCCCTTCGATGGTATCGGTATGTTCATCACAAGCCCCTTCGGCAATTTCGATCTCTGGCCCGACCGTCTGGAAGCCGACTCGATTCTGGCTTATGTAAACGACGGCTCCGTATCCGGACCCGCAGTTTGCGGCAAGAAGGGGATAGGCTACAACACCCTCTTCTCTACCGTTCCCCTATCGGCGATGATAGACACGACCGCGCCCTCTACAAAGGCCGATTTCATGATGCGTATCCTCGACGATTTCTTCGAGCTATTCGGTCCGGAAAACGTTGATGTTACATATAACATGACCGCCGGTTGGAACATGGTCTCCCTGCCCGTCGATCTGGATAATAATACCGCGGGATTCGTCTTCCCCGGACGCGTGGGCGAGGTTTATACCTACAACGCAACAGCCGGCGAATACGCCACCGCGGACTCGATTATCCCCGGCAAGGGCTATTTCGTCCTGTATTTCTCCGATACGACCATAGTGCACAATGCCCCACCGGTGATGTCTATCACGGAAAACCTCAGCCGAGGCTGGAATCAGGTCGGAAGCATATACTCTTCCGCGACCGTGCCCTTCTCGTCCGCAGTGTTCAATCCGGATGAGTTCATCACTGGCAATTTCTTCGGTTGGGATGGTTCGGACTATTATGCGCCCACCGGTTTCGATCCCGGAGCTGGTTACTGGGTTCTCGTTTCGGACGCATGCACTCTGTCACTGGGCACCGGCGGAAGCCGACGTCCGGAGCCGGAATATTCGGCCATGACCCTCGAAATCGACGGCACCCGCCTGCAAGTAGGAGTCGGCGAAAGAATCCTCGGTTTGAGACCCCCGACTGCGCCTTTCCAGACGCCTTCGAGGGCATACCTCGTCGAGGACGGCCAGCCCTGCCTTATCTCAATCAAGGATAGAGGGGAATGGACGCTCCAACTCGATACTCAGGCCGAAGTCATCCCCTGGAATCCTTCGGAAACCGAGTTCACCCTCTACGAAGGAGATAATGTCATCCAGCTCATCGACGGCATGCCGATTTCCCTGAAAGCAGGCACATATAAAATCGTGGCTGAATTCCTGCCCAAGGAATATGTCCTGCACACAGCGGTGCCGAATCCTTTCAATGCTTCGACCCGTATATCCTTCGAGCTTCCTTCGGAATCCAAAGTGTCCATCGATGTTTACGACATCTCCGGACGCAGAGTCCGCTCTCTTGCCGAGGGCGACTATTCCGCCGGAATCCACTCGAAGACATGGGACGGCAGAACGGATAACGGCGCGGAACTTCCCACGGGTATTTACTTCTACCGCCTTTCCACAGACTCCGGCTTCTCCCAAACTCGAAGAATGGTCCTTGTAAAGTAGAATAAAACTATGGGCGGCGCTTCATCGGCGCCGCCCATTCCTTTCAGGATGATTATGAAAAAAATAGCTCCATTTTTGTTAGCCGCATTAATCCTAATTCTAAGCGGATGTTCGCAGAAATACCGTATCTACAACGTCGCCCTCCTCGATGTCTCCCCGCAGGAAGAATACGGCATGACCGAAATCACCGATACCTTCCGTATCCATTCGGTCAACGTTATAGGGGAGGACAGCCTTGAGAACCTTGTTGGGGAGAACGAGCTTACCCGTGTTACGACCCAGCTATGCGCCGCTTATCGCCAAGATAGGCTCTTGAGCGCCCTCGCCTTCGCAAAAGATGTCGAGGTGGATGCTATTGTCTTTTCGAGTATCCCGCCGGTGGGTCTCAAAACGAACATGCCCCCATGTTTGTCGGATAGCCTTATTTCCTTCTTCCTCGTCGAACCGCCGAAAGTTCTCTTCGAAGCCCGCACATATGAGGATTTCATCTACAATATGTCATCGATAAACTGGGAAGTAGTGGTTTCGCCGCCCCCCAAGCCTAAGGAATTCAAGATAGCCCTGGACGAAGAAATCGAGTTCGCCCGCCTCGTGGTCAGGGTCGTTCGAAACGAAGGCTATATCGATGAAGCCCATTCAAAAACGGAAGGCAACGAAGAGCCGCCAAAGGAAATTCCCGAAGGAAATAAAAGAGCCGACGGCTCGGCAGGCGAAACCCAAGAAAAACTTCCCGCTGAAAAACAGGGGGGAGATGATGCCTTGTCCGATGGCGCGAAATGGCTTCTCGTCATCGAGGACAGCTTTCATACAATCCTCTCCGAACCCTTTACCATGCGTGTTGTGGGCAAGATTCCCGGCAAAATAGAATATGATGTATCAGTTATAGACGACTCGGATAGACCTACTTTTAAGACCGTTCTCACGAATTTGCGAATCGAATGAGTTTGGATAAATATTAAGACTAACCCAAAAAGGTATTGCGGTTTTAATTAATCAAAATATATTTTAATACTGTTTTGATAATTTTCGCAGTTTAGATAATTCCCATATGGAGGTTTCCATGAATAGAAATATTCTCGTTACGTTGCTAATAATTGCTTTCGCCTTCGCGGCCTTTGCAAGGTCCGGCGGCCCCGATGCTTTCGGCTATCGTTTCGTCGATTCCGATGAACCCGGCGGCCCGGAGTTCGAATGGATCGATATTTCCGCTACCGGATTGCCCGGCCCCTCAGGTTACAGCGGAAGAACTACTGTTACATTGCCCGAGAACTTCGAATGGTATGGCATCAATTACAACCAGATTACTATCTGCACAAACGGCTGGGTGTGTTTCGGCTCAACGACCAGTTCCTCTTCAACTGTAGATACAATTCCCAGCACGAGTTTGCCCCAGAACGTTATGGCGCTGAATTTCGTATATCTCTACTGTAATACCATATCGAGCAGTATTAAATATCAGGATATGGGCGACGGCACTTTCGTTGTAAGCTATGAGGATGTTTACGAATCGAGCTACCCCTCGAATCTATTCACCATGCAGGTAGTTCTGGACTTCAATAGAAAATCCGTCCGCTATAACTACCTCAAAACCTCGACCCTGTCATCCAGCTATCGCACAGGCTATGTCGGCATCGAGGACAACACCGGCACCATAGGCCTCTGCTATGGCAAAGTTACTTATTCTGCCACATCACTTCATGATTCCCTGTCCATCCTCTTCCGTCCTAACCTTGTAGTGGAACCGCCATATTTCAACAACTGCTACGTAAGCGACGATTTCGAGGTCGGCGGTTCGACCCTCTGGGAACTCGGCAGACCCATGACCGGCCCCGCGATGCCGCCATCATTCCCATACTGCTGGTGCACAATTAAAGACGCCGATTATCCTCCCGCCGCCGACGGCTATCTCTACATGCCCCGAATGTATATCCACGGTTGCGGCCAGCCGATTTTCGACTGGTATCATTGGTTCGACATCGATTCCGCTTCCGACGGCGGCATAATCGAAATAAGCACAAATGACGGCATTACATGGACTCAGGTTACTCCCGAACTCGGCTATCCATGCCCCGCTCTTTCCCCCGGAAGCGCCCTCTCCGGCCAACCGGCATACACAGGCACCTCCGACGGCTGGGAATACGCCTCCGTCGATTTGACCCCATGGGTTATATACAGCGAGGTCTGGCTTCGCTTCCGGTTCGCCTCCAATGCCACGGGAAGCGCCCCAGGATGGTTCATCGACGATGTCGGCCTCACCGAAGCCTACGGTGTAATCAAAGGCACCGTCGATCTCGGCTACACTTCCGATGAATCCGGAGCAACGGTCCAGATTGGCGCTCTCGAATTATCCGATGTCTCCAACAGCGCGGGACAATACATGCTCGACCGCGTCAAAGTCGGCACATGGAATGTCTCATGCACACGTCCGGGATTCGCAGGCCAGGTCGAGGTTGGTGTGGTGATTGCCAGAGACGAGACAGTAACGGTAGATTTCTATCTGCCCCCAGTCCTGATGGCCACCGATTTCGACACCAACAATGCCGGCGGAGTCTCTGTTCCGGCGGGCACATGGCAGTGGGGGAGACCCGATTCCATGACACCGCCCCCCGGCCACGCTCCCGGCCCCGACGCAACCGACAGCCTCTGCTGGGGAACCAACCTCTCCGGAAACTACACCAACAACGCCAACTGGGGTCTCGAATTCACTGTCCCCCTCATGGCCGATTATCCCGCCATGACCCTTTGGCACTGGTATAAACTCGCCGGAGAATACGTCGGATACCTCTGGGACGGCGCTGTTGTGATGTGCAAAGGGAGCGATGAGTCCGAGTTCACCATCGTCCAGCCCCAATCCGGCTACGACGGCCCCGTTTCCGACCACAACCCGTGGATAGGCGGAGAAATGGCCTTCGGCGGCGAACACAACGGCGATTACTGGCATTACGACAAGTTCTTCCTCTACGACTGGGCTATGGATACCGTAACAATCCGCTTCCAGCTCTCAGCAGACGGCGCGGGAACTAACCGCGGATGGTATATCGACAATTTGGTCATCGTGGACGACCCCTCAGGAACATCCGGTGTCGGCGAAGAATATCTGCGTCCCGGCAAACTGACCCTGAACGCATATCCGAACCCGTTCAACTCCGCCGTTACCATCGACTTCGGAATCTCCAAACCGGCCGACGTCGATATCGAGATATTCAACATCGCCGGCAAATCCGTGCGAACCCTTATCGACGGCGACTTCCATTCCAAAGGCGATTACAAAATCACCTGGAACGGCATCTCCGACGATGGCGAAAAGCTTCCTTCGGGAATTTATCTGGTAAACATCAACGCCGGAACGGCCAGCGCCAGCCGTAGAATAGTGTTCCTGAAGTAATTGGCAGTCATCTTGCTAATGTCAGGAAAAGATTTTTAAAAAAAGGCTTGCATTTTCCAAAACGAGTCTTTATAATTCGCAGGCTTAGGAGTTGATATGGCATCGAAGAAGATCGAAAACATTGATAACGAATTCAAGCTTCCCTTCACCGGGAAAAATTACGCTCTTTTCGCAATTGCAATACTGTTCATTCTGCTGGGATATATAGTCCTCACAACTGGCGACATCAGCATATCGCCGGTTCTGCTGGTCATCGGATACTGCATCCTGATTCCGGCGGCGATTTTCGCCAATGGCAAATCCAAAAAGCAGAATCGCGAAGTGTCGGAATAACCTTCGCATCGTTCATTCCCAATCTGGGCAACATGGAATTCGGGCGGATAGCTCAGCTGGTTCAGAGCACCTGCCTTACACGCAGGGGGTCACAGGTTCGAATCCTGTTTCGCCCATTTTGAGACAAGTTCTTTCAATAGCAGTTACTCGAATTTTAGGGGTCGTGGTGTAGCCTGGTTTAACACATCGGCCTGTCAAGCCGAAGAGCGCGGGTTCAAATCCCGTCGACCCCGTATATTAAAAGCCCTGGCGGATATTCCGCCGGGGCTTTTTCTATTTGAGAAGTGAGAGGGGAGAGTTGAGAGTGGGTGGGGGTGTGATATGCCGGAAACCCTTGCCGCCTTTTCCGAAGCTAATTCACCCCGACCCCCCTTTCACAAGGGGGGAGGAATTCGTAGGGGACGGGTCAACCGTCCCGCGCAAGTCCCGCATAAGTCCCCCTTAAGAAGGGGGATTTAGGGGGTTAGGGGCGGTGGCTGAGCCTGTCGAAGCCTCTTTTTTAAAAAAAGACACTCCTCTTCTCGTCGCATAGTTCCAGCTCTTTAACGAGGGGTATAAGATTGCTTCGTCGTCCTGCGGACTCCTCGCAATGACTTCATGTCTGGCTGTCATTGCGAGTGCTCGAACCCGTCTGTGGCCGATAGGCCGCGGCAATCTCCTTCAAATGCAAAGTCATTGCGAGGCCGATAGGCCGCGGCAATCTCGTCCAAACGCAATGTCATTGCGAGGCCGATAGGCCGTGGCAATCTCGTTCGCATACCACAGGAGATTTCTCCCTTCGGTTCGAAATGACAGAATGGGAAAGGTTCGAAATGACAGAATGGGAAAGGTTCGAAATGACAGAATGGGCAGGTTTCGAAATGATTGTGATGGTGATTCTTTTCGCGCAAAGAACCCCCCCTGCCCCCCCTCTTAGGGGGGGACGTAGGGGCGCGGTCTCAGACCCGCCCGTTTTTCCCTCGCAAGAACCCCCCCCAGCCCCCCC